>Ga0310828_1000285_pt1 | contig 64039 bp, 47 predicted proteins | sample WT_ome_3_FD_202242 | JGI IMG/M metagenome (GOLD analysis project Ga0310828, IMG submission 202242) | Sorghum-adapted microbial communities enriched on wild type (WT) sorghum from Joint BioEnergy Institute, Emeryville, California, United... ... | reverse complement strand
CTGCGACCTGCATGACGTTGCGGCCTACGTGGCAAACGACGTTGCGGTGTGCGTACCCGGTGGCGAGCGAGCGAGGACTTGCCTCCGCTGTGGCGGGTGACGGGTACCTGATTTCGTACGTCGTGGCTGGCGACGGCTGCGGCTTTCCTCCGCGATGACGCGTGGAAAGGCGGGCCCGCTGGTCGGGTCGGCGCTCGGTCGAGCCGAGACCACAGGGTATGACATCCGGTCGGGGTTGGTAGTTCGGGCTTGCGGGAGTGTGGCGGGCGTACGCGAAGTGGCTCTGGTGTTGTGCCGGGTCTGATGCGCGTACACCGAACGACCGCGGCCCTGGTACGAGTGCCACGTGCGTACGACTGGATGTGTCCTGCCTGCTGGTACATGCGTACGACGGGCCGAATGGACGTGCCCCGCCGGCCGGTACATGCGTACGAGTGGCTGACGGACGTGCTCTGCCGGCTGCTTCAGGCGTACGACTGGCCGAATGGGCGTGCCCGGCAGGGCGCGACGTACGTACGTATGACGGCAGCGCCGCCCCGAAGCCGACCAACCTGTCCCGGCGGAGCGACGTCCGCGACTACCCGCGGCTACCTGTAGCCAACCGGCGGATGCATGACCCTGACAGCGGTGAGTTCCCTACCCAACGTGGTCATTTTCGGGGAGGGGCGCGACGGAAGGTCAGGGCTCGTCGGGCAGCGGATGGGCGCGGATCTCCACGCGGTTCTTGCCTTGGCGCTTCGCACGCAGCAACGCCTCGTCGGCGGCCGCGAGCAGCTGAGTCCGCGTGGCGCCATGCCAGGACTGCGCGAGCCCGGCGGTGATCCGGATCCCGCGCCCGGGAGGCAGACAATCCCAGACCCGCTGTTCGATCCGCCGCCTCAGGCCCTCGATCAGCTCGTACGCCTGAGAGGCCGTGTGGTTCGGCATCACGACGACGAACTCCTCGCCGCCGAACCGGGCAATCGCGTCGTCCGGCGACAGCGTGGCCCGCATCTCCTGGGCCAGCTCGCGCAGCAGGTCGTCACCGACGAGGTGCGAGAGCTCGTCGTTCACGCTCTTGAAGTCGTCGATGTCGACGAACGCCACCGTGAGCGGACGACCAGTGGCGGCCGACTCCACCAGCAGCTCCGGCAGGCGGATCTCGATCAGCCGTCGGTTGCCGAGCCCGGTCAACGGGTCACTGAGGTACGCAGCCGCGCGTCGCCGCAGCTCGTCACGCGTCCGCTCGGCATCGAGCCGTTCCTCGAACGAATGCATGCGGGCACGGCGTTCCTCCCAGCGGTCGTTGACGAGACGCCAGGTGAGCTGAGCGAACGCTTCGGCGGCCGGAGTCGACCCGTCGCGGGTACGCAACTGGGTTGCGTACTCCCAGTACGCCCGGGTCGCCAGCACCTGAAGTCGGGGCAAGGTGTCGGCGACCGCGCAGGCCATCTCGGCCTGTTCCAGCGCCTTGGCCAGCTGGCCGTCGTTCGCGTACGCCCGGGCCATCGCGAGGTAACCGATGAGAGTCGCCTCGTGGCGTTGCGTGGCAGCGACGATTCCGAGATTCCTTTCGAGCTCCGGAACGACGTCCACGCCTTCGCCGAGCATCGCTCGTGCCGCACAGGCCAGCACGACGACCTCCGTCGGCCAGTACGAGCGCTCGATGACGTCGACCCCGTCGGGTGCGGACTTGAAGGCCGCGAGCGTCTGCCGGTAGTGCTCGTTCGCCTCGTCGATCCGGCCGATCAGCTCGAGCTCGGCGGCCCAGTTCAGCTGCAGCCACCCGCTGTTGAACGCATAGAGCGTCTGCAGGATGGCGTCCGACAGGGTGGTGGCGACGTCCTGCAGCCGCTCGAGCCAGCCGGTGGCGAGCTCGTAGAGGTCGAGGTTTGCCAGTGCCAGCACCACGGCGTTGATCGCGTGCCCGACGGCGTAGTTGGGTGAGCTGATTTCCTCGAGCAGGACGACGGATCGAGCGAGCTCGTCGTAGGCCGGTTCGAAACGGCCGCGACGCAGTTGCGCCATCGTACGCAGGGCGTGTCCGAAGGCCTCCCACGTCCGATCGTCGAGCGGCTCGGCGATCCTGATCATCTCGGCAGCGACGTCGTCGGCTGCGTCGAACCTGCGCAACTCGTGCAACGCCGCGAAGCGGACGAACCGGAGCCACTGGGCACGATCGTGGGCATGCGGGCCGGTGTCGAGGGCATCCAGCTCGCCCAACACCTGAGTGGCCTCGCCAGATTGGGCACGGATGAGCAGTTCGGATATGTCGGACAACGCGTCAGGGCGCGGCTTCATCGAGCTGGACATGTCTGTCCGCTCCCTGCACCCGCGCGTCTGGTTCCCCCGGCTGGAACCATCGCTCGGCGTCTCCCTCCGTGCTGATGTCGGCTACCTGGACATCGGCTGACCTGACGTCGACCCGGTCAAGACCCCGACCGGCGGACGACATGGGACTGACCCGGAAAGGGTATAGAGCTTCTCAGGGCGAGGCCCTCCGAGGGTGAGGGAGGTACGAAGGCACATGCACCCTCGAAGATCGTCGTTTCGCGTCGGGTCCTTTCTGCAGCCGCTGCTCGTCGACCTGCTGGCCCTGCTGCTTGGCGCCGAGCAGGCAAGCTGGCACGTGAACCGACACCAGACCGGTGGCCTTGGCGACGAGCTCTCGCGACTTGCCGTCACGGCACTCGGCTTCGCGGACGCGGTCGGCAGACGGCTTGTGCTGTCCGGAGTTCCGGCCGACGCCCGACCGGGGACGGTGGCGACGACGACCGGCGTACCGGAGTGCGACTTCGGCTTCGTCGACGAGGACAAGACGGTGGCTGTGGTGATCGACCAGATCGATGCGGCCACGGCGCGCGCCGGAGATGCCCTGGCCGCGTTGGAACGAGCCGACGATGCGAGCCGCGACCTCCTGTTGGACATCCTGCGCGAGCTCTCCCGCCATCGCGCACGGATTGCGTCCCTGCCCCCACCGCAGGATCGGTGCGCCTGACCAGGAGCCGCCCCGTCGCCGGACTGGCCCCAGCCTCACGCCCTTGTTCGGACCGCACGTAGCGCCCTGGCCCGCCCGAACCATCTGGATCGGAAAGGCCACCGGCTTGCCGTGAGCGTCCTGCTAGCGACTCGGGGTTCCGTCGTGTACCCGTGGCCAGCCGTCGGGGCCCCAGGTCAGCTGGTCCATCATCAAGGCACGTGGAGCCGGACTCGGGAGTGGTTGGCCGTCGGGATCGGTGAGCGGGTACGCGTGGTAGAAGAGCATCTCGGTCAAGCGCCCGTCGACTCGTACCGTGGCGACGAACTGATGGCCCGGCGAGGCAAAGTGCTCGTCCCCCACGAGAATTGGCTGTCCGCGCTTGCCTGGGTCGAACGATGCGGTGGGCGAGTCGGCGCGAGCGACGCCTACTGCGTAGTTGCCGTTCGCCGTATAGAGGTTGCCGCTGTAGAACAGGTAGTAACGGCGCTCGTGAGGTCGGTAGACCATTGTCGGAGCCTCCACCGAGTTGCCTTCCCAGGCCTCGGTGACTGTGAGGATGGGGACCGGCTGCCGGGCCAGTGTCAGGCCATCGGCGGACAGTCGGTCGATCATGATCCGTCGATTGCCGATTTCCTTGTAGAGCAGGTAGCGCTGACCGTCAGGTGCCACGAACATGCTCGCGTCGATCATGCTGACGGTCGGATCCTCTCCCAGAGGTTCGGTCCGCAGTTTCCAGCCGGATTCGAGATGCGTCGACGTCGCGACAAACAGCTTCGCAAACTGTCCGGGGCCCGGCCGCATGGAGAAGTAGCAGATCCAACGGTTGCCGATGCGGTAGACCTCGGGAGCCCACGCGTCGACGTATCCCGGCGGGATTTGGAGGAAGCGGCCAAGGTCGGTCCAGCTGTGGCCGGCATCGGTCGACTTGTACAGTTTCAGGCCCGTGGTGAACGCGTACCACGTGTCTCCTCGGATCACCACGCCGGGATCGGCGGCCGGGCACTCGTGTAGCGGGTTGGGGTAAGCGCCTTCGCCGGTTCGTACGGGGCACGGCTGACCTTGGACGGCTGAGGCGCTACCGCCTGTGGCCGGGAGCCCGGCGAGCACCAGCGCAGCTGCGATGCCGAATCGGCAAAGCTTGCGAGCGGCCGAGCCAGCCGTCCTGCCAACCATCGTGCCGGTTGCCTGTCGCGTGGGATTCATAGACGCATAGCCTCCTGGCCTTGGCGCGGGTGCGCGTTCCGAGGGACTCCTGAAGCCTGCCGGTCGGTGTGGCAAGCGCTTTCCTTCCAACGCGTTCACGACAGTTTCTGCGGGAACAAGGCGTTTCAACGCCGGAAGCCACGTGGCCGAACGGACACACGGGGTGTCTCGTACCTTCGCCGGGCGCCGATCCCTGCCATGGCGAGTGGGCTGTCGCCGCGCCTGGTCATTGAGGGGTCCCACGCCTGGTCATTGGTAGGCGGGAACGAAGTGGGCGCGGCGGGCGGCCCGGCGCAGGGCGGCGAGCAGGGGACGACCGGCCACCAGGACGAGAAGCAGGTTGAGGATCGCTCGGCCGGCGTCCCAGCCGAGCGATGTGGTCACGTAGAACGTCGCGTAGTGCCCGAGGTTGGCAAAGGGCGATGCCTCGGGAACGAACGACATCCCGCGCGGAAGGAAGTCCGCGACCGGCCAGAACCACAAGTTCAGCAGGGCGCCGTAGACGAGGCCGGTCACACAGGCGTACGCCGCGAGCATGGCCCGCTCCGCCCATCCCGACAGCCGAGGCAGGCAGCCGGCGAACAGTCCCACCCAGCCGAGCCCGATCATCTGGAACGGCACCCACGGCCCGATGCCACCCACGATGAGCGCGCCGGCCAGAAGCGACACGACGCCAAGCGAGAAGCCGAACCCAGGCCCGTAGACCCGACCGGCCAGCACGACGAGGAAGAACACCGCGTCGAAGCCGCCGACCGCGGGACTCAACGCCTGCAGGCCTGCGCCGACAGCCGCGAGCACGCCCAGGATCGCGACCGCCTTGACGTCCAACCCACCGTCCGCAAGCTGTGCGGCGACGACGGCGACGGCCAGGGCGACCAGGACCACGAACAGGTACGGAGCATCACGGGTGTGCTCGCCCGCGGCACTCGACGCATCGGCAAGGAACGGCCAGCCGAAGGCCAGCACGCCGAGGACCGACGCTAAAGCCAGCACCGCTGCAGAGCGCGGCTTGATCTCGATGACCCGATGGTTCCGCCCCATCGCGCTCATGTCGTCCCCACCCTCATACAGATATAGGACACTCAACCCCACACGGCCACCGCCAGCACGGTCGCCACGGAGCCCAACTCGACGATCGACCCGAACACGTCACCGGTCACGCCGCCGATCCGTCGTACGACATGGCGCCGCCACACCACGGCGACGCCCAAGCCCACCAGCACACCAGCCACCAGTCGTACGACGTCCCAAGCGGAAAGTACCGAGGCGAACGTCCAGGCGGCAGGAAGCACAGCGAGCGCCACCGGGAACGCGACCGCGAGCCAGCGGGCCGCCCGACTCGCCGTCCCCGCGACGAGCGCGCCGAACCCTTCCGAACGCGCGGACGGGACCCCCGGACCTGCTGCGAGGACCACGCCGGAACGCCCGGTGACCTCACCCAGGACCAGCGTGTAGGCGGCGAGCGCTGGATGGTCGACGGCGATCGCCGCGAGCCCGGCGACCTTGAGGCCGAGCACGAGGACGAGTGCGACGACGCCGAACGCCCCGATGTCGGGCTGACGCATGACCGCGAGGGCGCGCTCCTTCGTGGCCGCGCCGCCGAGCCCGTCGACCGTGTCCGCCAGGCCGTCGAGGTGGAAGGCGCGGGTGACGACGGCCAGCACCGCAACCGCCACGGTCGCCCCGAGCAAGGCGCCAGCGGTGTCCACGAGACGAGCGGTTGTCGCGGCCAACGCCACGCTGGCCGGCAGACCGACGAGCACACCGATCACCGGGAGCCAGCGCAGCGCTCGGGCCGCCAGCTGCTCGTCGACCTGAGGGTGCGCGCGCGCCGGGATCGGCAGTGCCGTGAAGAGCGAGATCGCCGCCACCAGCCCGGCTCGACCTGAGGCGACCGGCGTACGCGCTGCGCTTTCGTCCACCACGTCAGGTCCTCTCGGTCAGCGCAGACGCTGCGGGATCCCAGCCGTCACGAGCCACACCTCGTCCGACTCCGCCGCCACCTGCGAATTCAGCCACCCCAGGTGGTCGCGAAAGATCCTGCCCGCGTAGGTGGCAGGGACGACACCGCTGCCGACCTCGTTGCTGATCGCCACCACGAACCGACGGGTGTTCCGCCACGCGTCGAGCAGCGCGTCGGTCTGCTCGGCGAGCGCCTTGGCCGCCACGTCGGCAGGACCGTGCCCCTCGGAGCTGAAGACACCGCAGTCGTCCATCGTCGCCGCCAGCCATGTCGACAGGCAGTCGATGACCAGGGGCTCGGGGTCGTCGGTGGCGAGGAGGGTGACCAGGTCGCGGGTCTCGACCGTACGCCAGTGGTCCGGTCGGCGTTCGCGATGCAGGGCGACCCGGTGCTTCCACTCCGGGTCGTCGTCACTCGATTGTGGACCGGTGGCCGCGTACGTCACGGAGCCCGCGCCCTCCACCATGCGTTCGGCGACCTGCGACTTGCCGGACCGAGCGCCGCCGAGGACCAGCACACGGTGCGCCCGTCGCGACGGATTTGGCGCAAGCTCGTCGATGGTGGCGACCTCGTGGAGGATTCGGGAGGCTGCCTGGACGATCGGGAGTGCGAGGACGGCCCCGGAGCCCTCGCCGAGCCTCATCTCGAGATCGAGAACTGGTCGGAGGCCCAGGTGTGCGAGCGCGCGAGCTGCGCCTGGCTCAGCCGACAGGTGCCCCGCGACGAGTGCCGACACGACGTCCGGGGCGAAGCGGGCGGCCGCGAGCGCGGCGGCACTGGCGACCACTCCATCCACGATCACCGGCACTCTCGAGGCTGCCGCACCCAGGAGGAAGCCCACGGTCGCGGCGTGCTCGAACCCTCCGACGGCCGCCAGCACCCCGAGCGGGTCCTGCGGATCGGGCTGATTCACCTGGAGGGACTGCCGGACGACGTCGACCTTGCGGTACCACGTCGCGTCGTCGATGCCGGTTCCGCGTCCAGTGACGTCCTCAGCCGGAGCGCCGGTGAAGGCCGCGACCAGCGCCGCCGCCGGTGTCGTGTTGCCGATGCCCATGTCACCGGTCAGCAGGCAGCGGTATCCCTCGGCCACGAGGCGGCGGGCGATCTCGATTCCGGTGGCCACCGCGTGCGCCGCATCGTCACGGCTCATGGCCGGACCGCGGCTGAGGTCGTCGGTGCCTCGTCGGATCCTGCGCTGGTGAAGGAGCGGATGCGGCTCGAGGTCGGCGGCGACGCCCACGTCGACGACGGTGAGCCGGACGCCGTTCTGGCGGGCGAGCGCATTGATCACCGCCCGACCTGAGAGGAACGTCTCGACCATCGCCGACGTGATGCTCTGCGGCCAAGGCGAGACACCCTGGGCGTGGACGCCGTGATCGCCGGCGAACAGCGCCAGCGCTGCCGGCTCGGGTACGGGCGGGAAAGATGTGCCGGCGAGCCCTGCCAGGCGTACGCTCACGTCCTCGAGAGCGCCGAGCGAACCTCGAGGCTTGGCGAGCCGATCCTGATGGGCACGTGCCCTCGCCATCGCATCCTCGTCGGGTCCGCGGATGGCAGCGCAGGTTTGCGCGATGAGCGCGAGGTGGTCGCGCGATCCGGCCTCAGGCGTTGTCACGGGCTGTCCTTACGGTTGGACGAGACTCGCGTCCGCATGAACTCGTACTCCCGCATTCTCCGTCGCCGGTCTCCCGCGCGCTTTCCTCCATGGAGGGATCCTTACACCGCCCACCCCCACCCTCCTGACAATGACCACGTTTCGTCGGTCATTCACTGCTCTCAGTGGCCTACATGCACCGGGAAGGTGGCGAAAGACTCGGGAAGTCGGTCGAGACCAGCAAGGTCAAGGGCGCACGGCAAGGTCGCGGGCCTGCTGGCGTGGAGAATGAGGACGCCGGCTGGTGGCCGGGGCGGCAGGTCCGACGCCGGGGTGTCGTACGGCATACGTACGTGTGTCGGGTGCTCTGACACACGGCGTACGAGGTGATGTCGTACGACCAACGTTCCCCGGATGTGGGGCGTCGGCGAGGTGCGACGGGACGTCATCTCTCCATGCCAGCAGTACCGGCGGGAAGCGGTGCCGAACGTCTGAGATACGAGGCCGCATGCGTAGCTCAGATGGCGAAGTGGAGGGTGTCGCGGCAGTACGCCGATGGGCACCGCCCGCGCCGGGCGTCTACGGCGTACCCGAGAGTGGCCCCACATCCGGGCGATCTACGAGCGCACCGGCTTCGGCTACACCGGCCACCATGAGTTCGTCTGGCCGACCCGCGTGGGTGACATACCCGTCGCGTCAGAACCGCCGGTGCCCGGGTTGGTCGTTCGGCGCTCGTTCGACACAACGGCACTCGGCTCGCGGCATTCGCAGATGAACGCCCGATCGGTCTCATCGAAGTCGAGAGCCTGGCAGATGCCGAGCGGATCGCCCGTCACGGCGGCTGAGCCGATATCGGAAACCTTCACATCGTCGATGCGGCGTACGAAGACCAAGGCGTGGAAGACTGGTTGCTCACCCAGGCGGCTGAGTGGCTCCGGCTGTCAGAAGTCACGCGGCTGCTGGGGTAGGCCATGTCGGACGATCGGTCGCACGACCATGCAACGCCCGACATCTTCCGACGCATGGGCTTCATCGAGCTCACGAAGACCGCACGTGGGTGGAGTCGTGAGCCTGCTGGCTGACGTACGGCCTCGCAGTGTCCTCTCTTTGACACCGTGGTGTCTTGACTGGTCGGACGCGTGTCGCCTAGATTCCGGTAATCGATTACTCACGTGATCCCGGTGGCCTCGGCCGGGGTCCTCGATCGGTCGGCGGAATGAACGAAACGCAGCGGGCGGCTGGGCGACAGCGAGTACGCATGAGCGACGTCGCGCACCGCGCGGGCGTTTCGGCGGCCACCGTGTCGCGGGCGTTGAACAATCACCCGACGGTGCATCCCGAGCTGGTCGAGCGGGTACGGCAGGCCGCGACCGAGCTCGGCTACCAGCCGAACCGCGTGGCACGCAGCCTTCGCCGCCGTGCCGGCAGTGTGTGGGCGTTGGTCATCTCCGACATCGAGAACCCGTTCTTCACATCGGTCGCACGAGGCGTCGAGGACGTCGCGCTGCAGTCCGGCTACTCCGTCGTGCTCTGCAACACCGACGAGAACCTCGCGAGGGAGCGCCGCTACCTCGACGTCGTCTTGGCAGAACAAGCGGCCGGCGTGGTCATCGCGCCCGCGTCGGATCGGACGGACATCAGCCTGTTGCGTGATCACGGTGTGCCGGCGGTCACGATCGACCGGCGGATCCACAACGTGGACGTGGATTCCGTCGTGGTCGACAACTTCGCTGGAGCCAAGCGGGCCGTCATACACCTGCTCGAGGCCGGTTACGAGCGGGTCGCCTGCATCTCCGGCCCGGCGAAGCTCACGACCGCCGTCGAGCGCCGAAACGGTTACGTGGCGGCCTTGCGAGAGTCTGGGCGAGGAGTCGACCGCCGCTACATCCGGCAGGCGGACTACCGCGTCGAGGGTGGCTATCAGGCGGCGTTGGAGCTTCTCGAGCTCACACCGCCACCCGATGCCCTGTTCGTAGCGAACAATCTCATGGCCGCCGGTGCCATGCGTGCACTACGTGAACGCGGGCTCGATGTGCCGGAAGCGATCGGTGTCGTCGGGTTCGACGACTCGCCGTGGGCTCCGCTCATGGCGCCAGCGCTCACGATCGTCGAGCAGCCGACCTACCGGCTTGGAACCGAGGCGGCACGGCTCCTCCTGCGCAGGCTTCGCGACCCGTCGGCATCCACGGAGGCTGTCGTGCTGGCGACCGAACTCCGCGTTCGCGAAAGTTCCCGCAGACCACGACCATGAGGGGGTCTCGTACCCATGACAGATCCGTACGACTGGCCGGTCCTCTCTCGTTACGACGCCGCCCACTCGCTGCGTGTCGCCCTTCCACTCGGCGGCATCGGTACCGGCACGGTGAGCCTTGGCGGACGTGGTGACCTTCGTGACTGGGAAGTGGTCAATCGTCCGGCCAAAGGGTTCAGCCCGAGGTGGAGCTTCTTCGCGATCCGTACGGCACCGGTTGACACCGAAGGCCAGACGGGCGTCGTCGCGCGGGCGCTCGAAGGGCCGCTCGATCCCGTGCTGTACGAGGGTGCGCATGGCTCGCCCGTGCCCAACCACGGGTTGCCCCGGTTCAGGCATTCGGAGTTCTTGGCTGCGTATCCGTTCGGTCAGGTGCAGCTCAAAGATCCCGATGTTCCGGTCGAGGTACGCCTGCAGGCATTCAATCCCTTGGTGCCGGTGGACGCCGACGCCAGCGGTATCCCGATCGCCGTCCTGCGCTACATCGTGCGCAACACGAGCGACCACGAGATCGACGTCTCGATTGCAGGAAGTCTGCAGAACTTCGTGGGCACGGATGGCTCGGCTGGTGAAGCGCGCGACAATCGCAACGTCGTACGCCGTGAGTCGTTCGGCACCGGACTGTACTTGTACTCGGACGGCGTCGATCCCGCAGCCGAGCAATGGGGAACGCTTGCCTTGGCGGTCGTCGGGGACCATGACTCGGTGACCACCAGGACGGCGTGGGCCGAGCACACCTGGGGTGGCGAGCTTCTGGACTTCTGGGACGACTTCACCGAGGACGGCGAGCTCGACGAGCGGTCCGGACGTCGTGAGATGCCGATGGCGTCGCTTGCTGTCAAGCAGCGCTTGCGCCCAGGGGAGACGCGTGCGTTCACGTTCTTGCTGGGCTGGCATTTCCCGAATCGTCAAAGCTGGGATGGCAAAGCGACGGTCGGCAACTACTATGCCACGCGATATGCCGACGCCTGGCAGGTCGTGGCCGACACCGCGGCCAGCTTGCCGGAGCTGGAGAACCGGACCAAGGCGTTCGTTCAGGCGGTCGTCGACGCCGACCTTCCGCACGTCGTCAAGGAAGCCGCGCTCTTCAACCTGTCGACGCTTCGCACACAGACCAGTTTCCGGGCCGCTGACGGCAGGCTGTTCGGCTGGGAGGGGTGCAACGACACAAGCGGAAGCTGTCACGGCAACTGCACGCACGTCTGGAACTACGAGCAGGTCACGCCGTATCTCTTCGGAGATCTGGCGCGCTCGATGCGCGAGATCGAGTTCTGTTACGCGACAGCTGACGACGGTCGCATGAGCTTCCGGATTCCGCTTCCACTCGAGCGGGCTCGAGAGGAGCATTGGACAGCCGCTGCTGACGGTCAGATGGGGTGTCTGGTCAAGCTCTACCGTGAGTGGCGGCACTCCGGCGACGACGACTTCCTGCGCCGCCTGTGGCCGCACGCGCGAAAGGCGTTGGAGTTCGCCTGGATCCCCGGCGGCTGGGATGCCGACCGGGACGGGGTCATGGAGGGCTCGCAGCACAACACCATGGATGTCGAGTACTTCGGACCCAATCCGGAGATCGGCTGCTGGTACCTCGCGGCGCTCCGCGCCTGCGAAGAGATGGCAGACCACCTGGGCGACACGGAGTTCGCCACGACGTGTCGAGAGCTCTTCGAGCGCGGCAGCGCGTGGCTCGACGCCAACTTGTGGAACGGCGAGTACTACCGGCACGAGATCCGTCCACCGATGACGGAGGACGCCATCGCACCGGGCCTGCGGCTGCCCGGCATCGGTGCCCGCGACCTCGTGCATCCTGAGCTGCAGATCGGTGACGGATGCCTCGCCGACCAGCTGGTGGGCCAGAACCTCGCGCACCTCAGTGGGTTGGGATACCTGCTCGAGCCCGATCATGTCCGCGGGGCGCTGGCGAGCATCTACCGCTACAACCGACTCGATTCCGTGGCAGGCCACTTCAACCCGATGCGAAGCTATGCCTTGGGGGACGAAGGTGGCTTGCTCGTGGCGTCGTACCCGCGCGGCAACCGACCCGACCGACCGTTCCCGTACTTCGCCGAGGTGTGGACAGGTCTGGAATACACCGCGGCCGTGGGGATGATCCTCGACGGGATGACCGAGCAGGGCATCAGCGTCATCGAGACCGTGCGACGCCGGTTCGACGGTCGCCGTCGGAACCCGTTCAACGAGGCGGAGTGCGGGCACCACTACGTGCGTGCGATGGCGAGCTGGGGAGCGATCCCGGCTCTGACCGGATTCCTGTACGACGGGATCGAGCAGTCCATGCGCTTCGCCGCTGCCGATACGTCGACCGGGCAGCCGACGCGGTGGTTCTGGTCCAACGGGTACGCGTGGGGAACGGTGGAACAGCGCCCCACGGCTGACGGCATCGAGGTCACCCTGACCGTCGTAGAGGGCTCGCTCCGGCTTCGCCGGTTGCTGCTCTCAGGCATGGGAGTTCAGGAGCTCGGCGACCGAACCTTGTCGGGCGGGGACCGGCTGGTCGTGCGGTTCTCGGCGTGATGGCAGCGCCGCTCGTGACCTTTGCGGCGCCGAACCCGTGGAGTATGTTGACCTTCCATGAAGGCGGCGGTACTTCACAAGCCTGGTGAGCCGTTGCGTATCGAGGATCTTCACCTGGAGAAGCCACGGCAGCGCGAGGTCCTGGTACGCGTGATGGCCGCAGGGGTCTGCCACACAGATCTGCATTACATGCATGGCGATCTTCAGTGCCCGTTGCCCGTCGTTCCCGGGCATGAAGGCGCCGGCATCGTCGAGGACGTCGGTCCTGGCGTGACGACGGTCCGTGTGGGCGATCCGGTCATCCTGATGTGGCGGCCCCGCTGTGGCAGATGTCGCTACTGTGCAGTCGGCCGGCCTGCGTTGTGCGAGGCTACGAAGATCCAAAAGGCGACAGGTGGTCTGCTGGACGGAACGAGCCGGCTCCGGCTCGGCTCCGGCCGCGATGTCAAGCACTTGCTGGGAGTCGCGTGCTTCGCCGAGCGTTGCGTCGTCGCCGAGGAGTCCGTGATCTCGATTCCACCGGACATTCCGTTTCCGATCGCCTCCATTGTGGGGTGCGCGGTCATCACGGGTCTTGGCGCGGTGCTGAACGTCGCGAAGGAGGTGGCTGGCTCGAGTGTTCTCGTGCTCGGAGCCGGCGGGGTCGGTCTGTCGAGCGTCCTCGGTGCTGCCTTGCTCGGTGCACACACGATCATCGCTGCCGATGTCGTCCCCGCACGACTCGCGTTGGCGAAGCGACTCGGGGCAACGCACACGATCGACGTACGGACGAGTGACTTGACAGCCGCGGTCACCGACATCTGCCCAGAAGGAGTCGACTGGGCGTTCGAGGCCGTGGGCCGCCCGAGCATTCTCGAGCAGGCGTTGTCGTGTCTGCGGATCGGCGGGACGCTTGTCGCCATCGGGCTCGGAAAGGTCGGTGAGACGTTCCGCGTCGGGCTCAACGAGCTTGTGCAGCAGGAAAAACGGGTGATCGGAAGCCTGTACGGGTCGGCCAACACGACCGTCGACATCCCGAGGCTGCTGGCTCTCTACCAGGCGGGCAAGCTGCCGCTGCAGGACCTCCTGGGCGATTCGTATGCTCTGGACGACGTCAACGACGCGTGCCAGGCGCTGGTCGAAGGCGCCACCGGCCGCGCGGTGATCGTTCCGGCTGACTAGAACCGGCCACGGTCATCGGCCCACGTTCCCTGACGCGAAACGCACGACCGCGACATGTCGCACCTGTCACGTGTCGTGCGGTCGATCCCCCGAACGTTCGTCGGGGGCGTGCAGCTCGATGTGCGGTCGCGGCCGCAGCCGACGGTCGAGCTGATCGACAGCTCCGGCAAGTTGGACGGCGGCCTGCTCCATGTCGCGATGTGCCCGGTCTCGTTCGCCGATGGTGACGGCGAGTGTGAGTGCTGTCAGGGAGGATGACGCGCCGAGGAGCTGAATCATCAGGAGGTTGTTGTAGAACTCACCATCGGCGAACGGCCCGGAGACACCGACCGCACCGTAGATGATGATCGCCGTGGTCATGAGGACGGTCGGTGCGGCTCCGGGAAGCCGGTACCGGACGGCGGCCCAGATCAGGACCGGGAACACGAGGAAGAGCAACTCGGTCGAGCTGGTGATGGCGAGGAATCCCACGACCAGCGTGGCCGCGACCAGCGCGACCGCCTCGACCAACTGAGCCGGCCGGATGCGAAACGGTCGGCGGATTCGTGCGACGACGAGGATGAACGGGGTGACGACCAGCACGCTCATCGCGTCGCTGATCCAGGTGAGCAGCCACCGGATCAAGACGCTGCCGGATGTCTCGAGCCCGAGGAACGCGCGCGATCCGATGGCAAGCATGGAGATCAGCAGGGCGCCCACCCCGGCACCTGCCACGACGAGCCACAGTAGGTCGCGCAACCGGATCACGTCGGGGCGAAACTGGCGGGCCCGCAGGATCAGTGCGGCACCCGTAACTCCAATCGTCGGGGCAAGGCTCATCAAGAAGGCGAAGAGCACCGACCGGCCAGACGCGAGATTGACCAGTAATGCTCCGATCATGATGCCCGGCCACACCCGGACTCCCCACAGCACGAGCGCCGCGAGCGCGAGGCCGATGGGCGGCCATACAAGATAGATGTTGCCGGTCTCGATTCGCTGAAAAAAGCCGATTTGGGCGACTCCGAAATATCCCGCGGCAATGGCGGCGATTTGCAGCGCAGAAATCCTGACGCTCCGTACCGTGATCTGTCGGATGAAAGCAGGCCACCTTGCCACGCCTCTCATCGTACGTCGGCTGGGATATCCAACGTACGAGGGGAAGTTGCGGCGTTTGAGCCTCGAATGTAGGACGTAACGTAGCCGCGCGTGTGAGTAAGCTCTTTCTGGCGACGCGATCTGAGGTCCTGCTGCATCGTGGCCTCATGGACTGGTGGAACGCGTTGGAGCCAGGGGTACGGCAAGGTTTGCTCATCGCGGCCGGGGCACTTGCTGTCATCGCAATTGTCATGGCGATCCAGCTGATCGCGTCCTGGCGAGCCAGCAAGAGCGCAGTGAAGCTGCTCGAACGCCATGGGATGGAGCAGCGTCGCATGTGGGAAACCATGGCAGAGGAACGGATGCGGCGGGCATTCCTGGCCGAACGGCGCACGGCGTACGCGCACTTCATGCATGTCGCGGCCGACTATGAACGGTCGATCGGCGAGAGTCGTGCCGGGTCGTACGAGCCGGACAGCATGGCACGACACGTCGGCCACACGCCGGAGAGCCCAGCCGGCGCAGACCTTCCAGTTTTCGACGACGGTGAGCCCAGGCGGCAGGAGTCGCCGACGACCGCACGAATTCGTGAGGAGCTCTCGCACGCGCGGGAGATCGTGCGCCTGCTTGCGCCTTCCGACGTGCGATTCGCCGCCGATCGGTGGTACATCGATCTGGTCCGAGCCGATCCAGCTGGTGTCCAGAGAGCAAAGAACGAGTTCCTCGCCCACGCACGGGCCGACCTCGGCGCAGAGGACCCTGACCGGGCCGCGAGACGCGAGCGTATGGCGAAACAAGTCCCGCCACCGCGATTCCCGCGGTAGTCCTCACTCCGGTGGGAGGCCACGGCCCCGGCGACGGTAGAGCTCCAGGATGCGTTCACGTGGAATGACACCGCACCGCTTGGCCCACGCTTCGTAGTCTGCTGCAAGCTCCCGCACCACCGACGGATGTGCGTCCGCGAGGTCGGTGAGCTCGGTGCGATCCTGCTCGATGTCGTAGAGCTCCCAGGGCTTTCCGTACTTGCGGACCAGCTTCCAGCGACCACGCCGGATCGCCGCATTGCCTTCGTGCTCCCAGAACAACGTCCGCGTGGTCGTGTTCGCGCCTTCGAGGGCGGGAAGCATGCTGACGCCCTCGCACGGCGGGACGGGGTGACCGGCTCGCTCGTCGGGATAGGACGCTCCGGCGGCGTCGAGCAGCGTGGGCAGGACGTCGACGAGCTGGAAAGGCTGGTGGTCGATCCGAGGTTGGGTACCCAGCCGGGCCGGCCAGTGCACGATGAACGGCGTCGCGATGCCACCCTCGTGCACCCAGTGCTTGTACTCCCGGAAGGGCGTGTTGGAAAGGTTCGCCCAGGCCCGCCCGTAGCTTTGGTACGTGGACTCCGGTCCCGGGGCGAGACCGGGGACGTTTCCGGGCACCACAGGTTGCCCGTCGCGAGTGAGCTCCGGCAAGGGTACGAAGCTCGTCACGAACTCCTTCACCGACTCCGGCGGCATCTCCTCCGCGCATCCACCGTTGTCGGAAAGGAAGATGATGAGCGTGTCGTCGAGTTCGCCAAGGCATTCCAACGCTCGGAGCACCTTCCCGATGCCTTGGTCCATGCGGTCCACTTGAGCCGCATAGACCTCCATCCGTCTGGCCTGCCACGACTTGTGGTCGACGTCCTTCCAGGCGGGTACCCGTTCATCACGGCCAGACAGGGGCCAGGACGGGTCGATGAGACCGGCGGCGACGAGTCGCTCGAGGCGTTCCTCCCGTAGCTGGTCCCAACCGGCATCGAACCGGCCTCGATAAGTGGCGATGTCGGCTTCATGTGCGTGCAGCGGCCAGTGCGGAGCGGTGTAGGCGAGGTAGAGGAAGAACGGCTGGTCGGCATGTGCCGCGTGGTGCTCCTCGACGAAGCGAACGGCGTTGTCACTGATCGCGTCCGTGTAGAAGAACTCGGGGTCGAGGGCGTCGGCTTCGGCGAGTTGCTCGTCGCGATACAGCGTCCGTGGCTGGTAGAAGCTCCCAGCGCCTTCCAACGTCCCGAAGAACCGATCGAAGCCGCGGCGGGTGGGCCAGGCGCCGTTCGGCGTGTCCATGTTGCTCGCGAGGTGCCACTTGCCGGACATGTAGGTCGCGTATCCGGCCGCGGAGAGAGCCTCGGCAATGGTCACGCAGTTCTCTGACAGATTGCCGGGATAACCATCGGGACGGTCGTCGAAGTTGAGGATTCCGATGCCCACCTGATGCGGGTGCAGGCCGGTGAGGAGCGAGGCCCGCGACGGCGTGCAGCGCGCCGTGTTGTAGAACTGCGTCAGTCGTATGCCGTGCTGTGCCAGCCGATCGAGGTGCGGTGTCTGGATCTCTCCGCCATAGCAGCCGATGTCGGAGAAGCCCATGTCGTCGGCGAGGATGAGAACGATGTTGGGTCTGTTGCGAGTCAATGGGCGTCCTCTTGGTTGTTACGCGATTGCCTTCTTTACCGCAGGGGGTGGGGTCACGGGGTCGTCGACCGGCTTGTCGTAGGTCTCTGGCAAGGACACCAATGACACGAGTGCAATGACCGCGATGATGAGCACGTACGCCGCGACCGGCCACGACGCGTTTCCGAAGGTGTTCACGAGCCAGATGCCGACGGCTGGCGCGATGGCGCCGGACGGGAGAACGCCTATCTGGTAGACGAAGGACATGCCGCTGTAGCGCACCCGGGTCGGATAGATCTCGGCGAACATCGCACCTTCCGGTCCGTACATCACACACGAGGCGACGCCCCACCCGACGACGACGGCCAGGGCGATGAGCCAGCGGGAGCCGGTGTCGATGAGGGCGAAGAGCGGGAATGCCGTGAGGGCGGCGATGCCGGCACCCACCATGAAGACCGGGCGTCTGCCGACGCGGTCGGAGACTCGACCGGCCAGGGGGATGACGAAGAACCCGACCACCGAGGCGATGGTGAGGCTGTCCAGGACGTACGACTTCGGCAGCGAGAGCACTTGCACCACATAGGCGAGCAGGAACGCGTTGTAGATGTTGAACGTCACGCTTTCGCTCAGTCGGGCACCCATTCCGAGCAGGGTGGTCTTCGGGTGCTGGCGGATCACCTCGACCAACGGGACGCGTGACCGCTGGCCACTTCGAAGCACTCGCTCGAAGGCAGGCGGCTCGCTGACCCGCAAGCGGATGAAAAGACCCACGGCCACGAGCACGATGCTTGCGATGAAGGGGAGACGCCAGGCCCAGGCCTGGAGTGCGTCCTCGCCGAGGAGGTTGACACCACTGACCGCAAGCGTCGACAGAAGCAGCCCGATCGGTACGCCGAGCTGGGGCCAGCTGCTGAACCACCCGCGTCGCCGGTCGGGCGCATGCTCGACGCACAGCAGAATCGCACCGCCCCACTCGCCTCCGAGGCCGATGCCCTGCAACATGCGCAAAAGGAGGAGCATGATCGGTGCGGCGACGCCGATGTCGCTGTAGGTCGGAAGCAGCCCCATCGCGAACGTCGCCAGACCCATGATCATCATCGTGACCACGAGCATCGGTTTGCGACCGATCCGGTCGCCGAGATGACCGAAGATCACGCCACCCAGGGGGCGGGTCACAAACCCCGCGGCAAACGTCGTGAATGCGACCAGGGTGCCGATCAGCGGTGAGAAGGTCGGAAAGAACTGCTGGTTGAAGACCAGCGCCGCCATGGTGGCGTAGAGAAAGAAGTCGTACCACTCGACCACGGTGCCGGCCAGACTCGCTGCGGCGACCTGGCGGATCGAGGCGACGGGGCCGTCTGTTCGAAGCAAGGTCGTCTCACCTCGCAGCGCGTCTTCCTTGACCGGTTGGGTCTTTGTGCTTTGGGTGTCTGCAGTGTCCCTTCTAATGGGACATTGCTCCCGATGGCGGGACAGCCCTGTTACTCTTAACGTTCACCACATAGCTGGTCAACCCTTGAGCGGCGGGTTGGCCGACGATGGGCTCAAACGTCCTGCTGGGTGGGCCTTGGCGTCCTGGTAAACGGTCCTCAGGCCTCGAGGCGTCATACAAATCAAGAGATGTCTGCCTGGGTTGCGGGACGGTGGGTCGACGAGTCGGTGGGCCACTTCCCGCACCTCGAAACGCAAAGGGAGAGGCGGGAACGGTGAGCGAGCTGCTCGGACGAGCTGTCAAGGTTCTCGATGTGCTGGGTCGGGCCGAGACCGACCTCGCGATCCGTGAGATTGCGAGCCGGGTGTCGCTACCCAAGAGCTCGGTGCAACGGCTCCTGCGCAGCCTCGTCCAGACCGAGATGGCGATTCAGGATCCCACGACACGGCGTTACCGGCTGGGGCCGCGGACGCTTGCGTTGGGAATGGCGTACCAACGAAAGGTCAATGTGCGTGCGGTCGCGATGCCGTACATGGCGCGGCTGCGGGACCGCACCGGCGAGACGGTAGGCCTTTCGATCCCGGTCGGCGAGGAGATGCTGCACGTCGACCAGGTGGAAAGCTCGGCCGAGCTGCGGCGGACGTTCGAGATCGGTCGGCCGTATCCCCTCTGGGCAGGAGCGCCGAGCCGACTGGTGCTCGCCGGAATGCCGGACGAGGACGTCGAACGCATCGCCAAGGAACGCAAGAACGGCGGAGTGTCGCCGGTGCGTCCGTTGTCACCGGAAGACCTGATGCAGGCCGTGCGTCGGGCACGCAACGACGGGTATGCCGCGGCGTTCGAGGAGACGATTGCCGGAGTGAACACCGTGGCGGCGCCGGTGGTCGGCGACTCCAACCAGGTCGTGGCAACCATCTCCGTCACGGGCCCGACCGTGCGGTTCAGCTGGCAGGCGATGGAGGCGATCCTGCACGACCTGCTGCACACCGCAGAGGCCATCAGCATCAAGATCGGTGGCCGGGCACGGATGCGTCCGGCGATGCCTGTCTTGCGCTGACGTCCTCTCACCCCGCAAATGACCACGTTCGGTCGGCTCGTCACACCCGACAGGTGTATCCATGGGCCTGTTGGCTCCAGATAGCCGCGGCCAGTTGTGCCGCTAACCGGCTGGGCTCCTGCGTCGGTTGCGCACAGTCCGGCTGCCTGGGTTGCGCATGGTCCGGCCGCGGTTCAGTGCCGTCGCTGGCGACAGGCATGGGTGCAGCAGGGTCGACTTCTCCGCAGACATGCGGGGGAGCGTGTCGTGGGCCTTGGACTTCCCGCAGACATTCGTTGCCAACAACGGCCTTGATGCCCCTGCCAGGTGGAAATGGGCCACCGAACGTGGTCATCGTTGAAGGGATTGCGTACGAACGTCGCACGCTCTAACGTACCGCGTTACGTCATCTTCACCTACTGACCACATCCAACGAGTGTCCCGACATGCGGGTCAGCGGATACGCGCAGGGAGAGGTCGACTTGGCAGCTACTGAATCGACGGCTGTAGAGGGCACGGCGCGGCCTGCCCGCGTAGCGGAAACGTCCGGTGCCAACCTGAGCGCGCGGCAGAGGCGCCGCGAGTACGCGCTGTTCGCAGCGTTCGTCGCTCCTAACGTCGTTCTCCTGGCCGTCTTCTCGTACTGGCCTGTCATATACAACGGATACCTCAGCCTGACAAGCTGGGACCTGCTGTCGCCCACCAAGCCGTTCGTCGGGTTCGCCAACTACGCCGACATGTTCTCAGACCCCGACTTCATCGCGGTGCTGTGGCGCACGCTGTGGTTCTCGGGGGCCATCGTCGTCGTCAGCATGGCGGCGGGTCTCGCGATCGCCATGCTGTTGAACCAACGCCTGTTCGGTCGCAACCTGGTCCGGACGTCCGCCTTCGCCCCGCACATCCTGAGCGGTGCCGCGATCGGGACCATCTGGCTCTTCATCTTCGACCCCAGCTACGGACTGCTGAAGGCTGTCATCGAGCCGATTGGCCTCACCTCACCGGCGTGGATGACCGACTCGGCGTGGGCGCTGCCGGGCCTCATCATCGTGTACCTGTGGAAGAACATCGGCTTCGTCGCGGTGGTCTACCTCGCCGGGTTGCAGAACATGCCGCGCGACTTGTACGAAGCGGCGAAAATCGATGGTGCGGGCTCGTGGGTGCTGTTCTGGCGGATCACGTTCCCATTGCTGTCCCCGGTGACGTTCTTCGTGGCGATCACCACGGTCATCGGGACGTTCCAGGCCTTCGACATCATTGCCATCATGACGAACGGCGGTCCCGGCGACGCGACGACCACCCTGTCGTGGTACGTCTACCAGCAGGCGTTCCAGGCATTGGACGCAGGACATGCGGGCGCCGGCGCGATCGTGATGTTCGTCCTCCTGCTCTTCATCACCGGTGCTCAGGCACGGATCATGGAACGGAGAGTGCACTACCGATGAGCATGATCGTGAGTGAGCGGCAGCATTGGGTGGTGCGGGCTGCGCTGTACGTCGCGCTGCTCATCGTTGCTCTGATCGCGCTCGTACCCCTCTACTGGCTGTTCACGTCGTCGATCACCCCATCGGGTGAGATCTTCCAGTTCCAGTGGTTCCCGGTTCACCTGGAGTTCAACAACTACCCGGAGGCGTGGGCGGCCGGACCGATCGCGCGGCTCTACATCAACTCCGTCCTCGTGACGGTGGTTGGTGCCGTGCTGCAGATCAGCGTGGCGGTGCTCTCGTCGTACGCCTTTGCGTACCTGCGGTTCCCGGCGAAGAACGTCGTCTTCATGGCGTTCCTCGGCGCCATGATGGTGCCGGGCGCGGTCGTCCTGTTGCCGAACTACCTGACGATCGCCACGATGGGCTGGGTCAACACGTACGCCGGGATCATCCTGCCAGGCGTGGGAAGCGTCTTCGCGATGTTCCTGCTACGCCAGCACATGATGTCGTTGCCGGCAGAGGTCATCGAGGCCGCGAAGGTCGATGGTGCGAGTCACCTGCGCATCCTGTGGAGCGTCGTGCTGCCGATGTCGCGACCGATGGTCGTGACCGTCGTCATCATCGCCCTGGTGGAGAAGTGGAACGACTTCATCTGGCCGTTGGTGGTGACGTTCACCGACCAGATGCGGACCCTGCCGGTCTGGCTCCTCACGTTGAAGAACACCGAAGGCTTCACCAACTGGGGTGCGGTGATGGCCGCGACCGCGTTCATCGTCGTTCCACCACTCGTCGTGTTCTTCTTCGCCCAGCGCCAGATCATCGCCGGCCTGACCCAGGGCGCGACGAAGGGTTGAGCGACCGTGCCTGGCGTTCGGCGTGGTGAGATCGTCTTGAAGGTACGCGGGAGGACGGATGTCGAGGCTCGGCCGGCGTGAGTTCCTTGCGGCAGTCGGCGGACTGACCGGGCTTGTCGGAGTCGCGTCAGGATGTGGTCGTGGCGCGTTCACGCAGGTTGTCGGCAGTGTTCCGCGAGACTACGCCAGACGGATCCACGTGGTGTTCTGGCATTCGTTCGCCGACCCGTTGAAGAGCGCACTGCAGGAGCTCATCGACGAGTTCAACCAGTCCCAGTCCGACATCTATGTCGAAGGGCAGTTCCAGGGCAGTTACGAGCAGACCATGCAGAAGGTAGCGGCTGCGATCGTCGCCCGGCAGATTCCCGACCTCGTCATCTTCTCCGAGGTCACGTGGCGGAAGATGCACCTCGCCGATGCGCTGGAGCCGTTGAACGACTACTTCGGTGACGGCCTCACTCCCGACGTCTACATCGACCAGTTCATCGAGGAAGGAACCGTCAAGGGGACCATCTGGTGGGTGCCGTTCGCCAGGAGCACGCCACTGTTCTACTTCAACCGGCAGCTCTTCGCTGACGCGGGCCTGCCCGATCGGGCGCCGAAGAGCTGGGAAGAGTTCCGGGAGTGGGCGCCGGCGCTCATGAGCGTCAAGGGCAAGAACGGCTCACCCAAGGCGCTTGCGTTGGGCGGAACGTACGCGAGCTGGTACTTCCAGAACAACATCTGGGTCTGGGATGCGAACTATTCAGAAGACCTCGACGTGACGATCGGCGACGAGCCAGCGATCGAAGCGGCCCGCTGGATGGTCGACTTCGTGCGCCGCGACCGTGCTGCCTATCTCTCCCAGACACCCGACGTGGACCTCGGCCAGGGTGTCGCCGCATGCGCGACACTCAGCACGGGGAGCCTCGCCAACGTGACCGAGCAGGCGAAGGCTGGGGGATTCGAGGTGGGAACCGGATTCCTGCTCGAGCACGAGGGTCGGTTCGGTTGTCCGACCGGTGGAAGTGGACTGGGCATCCTGCGTTACGCCCCGCCGGAGCGGAAGCAGGCGGCGTTCGAGTTCATCAAGTTCCTCGGCCAGCCGGCGAAGTCTGCGCAGTGGACCATGGCGAGTGGCTATCTGCCGATTGTGAAGGCGGCCCAGCAGGATCCCTCGCTCGTGAAGCTCACCCGGGAGAACCCCAACTTCTCCACGGCACTGCAGCAACTGCCGAAGACCGCGCCGCAGGACCTGGTGCGGCCCTTGGTCTCGAACGCCGGTTATCTCCTCGACGTCGGTCTGCAGAAGCTGTATTCCTCCAACCTGAGCCCGGAGTTCGTGTTCGGCCGGCTGCAGAAGCAGTTGCAGTCGCGTGCCGACCTCATCCGAAAGTCCTATGCAGCGCACTACGAGTAGCGTTCCCAGCTGTTCGCTCCTCGCGTGAGCAATTTCGGCAACCTTTGCGCTCTGGTTGATCCGCAGCCACCGCGCGATCACTCTGAATCGAGAAGATCCGGATCACGTGGTGACGGGGGCAAAGGCGCCGGAGGCGGGTAGCGACGGCCCGGAGCTCGGCGTCGCCATTCCTCAAAGAATGTAAGGAGGTTGGCGGTGCGCTTTCCGGAATTGGACACGTCGAGACGACAGGTGACGAGGCGCGGATTTCTCGCCTGGAGTGGGGCTACGGGTGCTGCCGTGTGGCTTGCGATGGCGGGCATCTCGGAAACGAAAGCGTGGGCGAGCCCGAAGTTCGCGACGAACCCCTTCACCCTCGGGATAGCGTCCGGCGAACCGGATTCGACGAGCGTCGTCCTCTGGACGCGCCTCGCGCCGGAGCCGCTCGCACCAGACGGCTCTGGCGGCATGCCGCAGCGTAGGGTGCTCGTGCAGTGGGAGATCGCCGAAGACGAGGCGTTCCGCCGTGTCGTACGACGTGGAACCGAAATCGCAACGCCAGAGCTTGCGCATTCGGTTCACGCCGAGGTGCACGGACTGCTTCCGGCGCGCGAGTACTTCTATCGGTTCCGGGTTGGTCGTGAGATCAGCCCGGTTGGCCGGACGAAGACCACGCCGGCGCCCGGGGCTCGAGCGCCACGGCTGCGGTTCGCGTTCGCGTCCTGCCAGAACTTCCCCTCCGGCTTCCCCACCGCATACCGACACATGGCGGCTGAAGACCTCGACCTGGTCGTCCACCTCGGTGACTACATCTACGAAGGTTCGGCACAGGGCTCGATCGGTCGGGGGCACCTGCCGGCAGCGGAGATCTTCTCGTTGGCCGACTACCGCGTCCGCCATGCGCAGTACAAGACCGATGCGGATCTCCGGAGCGCGCACGCGGCGTTTCCGTGGCTCGTGACGTGGGACGACCACGAGGTGGAGAATAACTACGCGGACGACATCTCGTCGGATCCCGCGCAGCCGCCCGAGCAGTTCCTACAACGTCGTGCAGCCGCGTACCAGGCGTACTACGAACACCTGCCGCTGCGTCGCCGGTCCTTGCCGAGCGGGCCAGATCTGCAGCTCTACCGCCGGGTGCGATACGGCGAGCTCGTGGAGTTCCACGTGCTGGACGGCAGGCAGTATCGCGACGACCAGGCCTGCGGCGACGGCTTGGTCGTTCCCTGCGATGAGGCGTACGACCCGGACCGCTCGATGTTGGGCGCGGAGCAGGAAGAGTGGCTCCTGGACGGGCTGAGTCGCTCGGACGCGACCTGGCAGATCCTCGCCAATCAAACCGTCATGGTGGAGGCGGACCGAGACCCGGGCCCGGGCAAGCTGCTGCCGATGGACAACTGGAACGGCTACCAAGCCGCGCGGCAGCGGCTTCTCGACGGCGTGCACGAGCGCAGGGTCGAGAACCTCGTGGTGATCACGGGAGATGCGCACTGCAGCATGGTCGCCGATCTCAAGCTCGACTTCGACGACCCGGATTCACCGACGCTCGGGGCGGAGTTCCTCGGCACGTCGATCTCGTCCGGCGGGAACGGCGCTGACATGGATCAACGTGGCATCGACTGGGCAGCGTCCAACCCGCACATGAAGTACTACAACGCCAGGCGGGGATACGTGCGTTGCACGGTCGAGGAGGGCACGCTGCGCAGCGACTACCGGATCGTGCCGTACGTCGATCGACCAGACGCACCGATCGGGACCCACGCGAGCTTCGTCGTCGAAGCCGGTAAGCCGGGAGCCGAGCCCGACCAGGTTCCAGATCCGCGCTGAGAGCCGCCGAGACTCGACCCGGAGCTTGCACCAGCGAGTTGAGACTTCGAGCTCCAGCGAGGCACGCTCCGTGATCCGGTGTACTACGCTCCCAGAGCGTGTAATACCTGTCGGAACGTGTCGCACCCGCAAGCAGAAGTCGTGCACATGGTCATGTGGTGATCAAGCAAAAAGTCTCAAATGCTTGCCGAATGAGATACTCGAAGGCATGGCTGAATGCATTCGAGTCGTCGGCGCCCGAGAGCACAACCTGGCGAACATCGACGTGCAGATCCCGAAGCGGCAGGTGACCGTCGTCACTGGCGTATCCGGATCGGGCAAGTCCTCGCTCGTGTTCGACACGATCGCATCCGAAGCGCAGCGCCAGCTGTACGAGACACTTCCGGCGTTCGTCCGAGGATTCCTCCCGTCGTACGGCCATCCTGACGTCGACATGATCGAGCACCTGTCGGCGGTCATCATGGTCGACCAGCGTCGCCTGGGTGGTGGGTCGCGTTCGACCGTCGGCACGATCACCGACATCGCGCCGCTGCTGCGGCTGCTGTTCTCCCGCGCCGGCGAGCCGTACGTCGGCACGTCCGATGCCTTCTCGTTCAACCTGCCGGCCGGGATGTGCCCGACGTGCGAAGGGCTCGGCGAGGTCACCGACATCGACCTCGATACGTTCCTCGATCCGTCACGGTCGTTGAACCACGGCGCGTTGCTTGCGCCGACCTTCAAGGTAGGCACCTGGCACTGGCAGGCCTACACACGCTCCGGGTACTTCGATCCCGACAAGCCGATCGTCGACTACTCAGACGAGGAACGCCACCTGTTGCTGCATGCGACATCGGGTTCGGTCCGGCTGGAGGGGCCGGGCGGCCAGCAGGTCAACGTGTCGTACGAAGGCGCGCTCGTGAAGTTCCGCCGCCTCTACCTGCAACGTGACACGGCCGAGATGTCCGAGCGAACCCGGCGCATGGTGGCGCAGTTCACGACGACGGTGCCGTGCTGGGACTGCAAGGGCGCGCGGCTCAACCGCGCGGCACTCGAATGCCGCGTCGGCGGCTACAACATCGCGGAGCTCTCGGCGATGGAGGCCGGCCAGCTGGTGAAGGTGCTGGCGAGCTTGGACCTCCCGGCCGTGGCGCCGGTGATCGAGGCGCTGACCAAGCGGGTCGGCCACCTCGTCGACATCGGACTGGGATACCTCAGCCTCGACCGCCGGACTGATTCGCTGTCCGGGGGAGAGTCACAACGCATCAAGATCGTACGGCATCTGGCGAGCACGCTCTCGGACATGCTGTACGTGTTCGACGAACCGAGCATCGGCCTGCACGCGCAAGACATCCGAAGGCTCAGCAACCTGCTGGCCGCGCTGCGCGACAACGGCAACACCGTGCTCGTCGTCGACCACGACCGCGACGTCATCGCCACGGCGGACCACGTCATCGACATGGGTCCCGGTGCGGGAACGGACGGAGGCCGCGTGGTGTTCGCGGGTACGGTCGACGGGTTGCGCTCGTCTGGGACTCTCACGGGTCGGCACATGAACGCGCGCACGCAAATCAAGGAGGACGTACGCAAACCAACGGGCTTCCTGCCCGTTCGTGGCGCCGACCTGCACAACCTGCGAAACCTCGATGTCGACATTCCCACGGGTGTGCTCACGGTCGTCTCCGGTGTCGCGGGATCGGGAAAGTCCAGCCTGATCCACGGCTTCTTCTGCGTGCAGCACCCCGAGGCGATCGTCGTCGACCAGACCGCACCGACTGCGAATCGCCGCTCGACCACGGCTACCTACACCGGAGTGCTGGACCCGATCCGCAAGGCATTTGCGAAAGCGAACGGCGTGAGCCCGGCACTCTTCAGCGCGAACTCGGCCGGCGCGTGCGAGACCTGTCAAGGACTCGGTGTCGTCTACACCGATCTGGCGTTCCTCGAAGGTGTCGCCTCGACCTGTAGCACCTGCCATGGACGGCGGTTCACCGAGGAGGTGTTGGGATATCAGCTGGACGGCGCCACCATCGGCGACGTCCTGGAGATGACGGTCGCCCAGGCGATGGAGTTCTTCGCCAAGCGCCGGTCGATTGTCACCATCCTGAAGGCGGTGGCCGACGTCGGCCTGGAATACCTGCGTCTGGGGCAGCCCTTGACCAGCCTCTCCGGTGGTGAGTGTCAGCGGATCAAGCTGGCGTCCTACCTGCATCGCCAGGGCGCGATCTACGTACTGGACGAGCCGACCACCGGACTGCACATGTCCGATGTCGCCCGCCTGCTGGACGTGTTGGATCGACTGGTCGACGAGCGTGGCGGCACGGTCGTCGTGATCGAGCACGACCTCGACGTCATCGGCCACGCTGACTGGGTGATCGACCTGGGGCCGGACGGCGGCAGCGACGGTGGTCGGATCATGTTCCAGGGAACGCCTGGCGAGCTGGTCGAGGCATCTGGCTCCCACACCGCCGAGGCACTTCGTCGCGCGATTCAGTGACCGCCGTCCGAGGGGCCATCCCGAGGACCGTACGAACGACCGTGTGAATGGCCGTATTTGGTCGCCGAACGCCCGAGCCGTCGCGCGGTCACCGTGGCCCGCGTTAGCCTGCTGGCGATTTGCCCAGATCTTGCGAAGCGAAGAGGACGAGGCGGGACGTGCCCACCGTATCGGTTGACGGGGTGACCGTGGCGTACGGCGACGGTCAGCCGGTGTTGCAGGACGTGTCACTCGTCGTGGAACCCGGTCGCATGGTTGCGGTCTGTGGTCGTTCGGGTGCCGGGAAGACCACCTTGCTGTCGACGATCGCCGGGCTGCTGCGACCCCGCGAGGGAGTGGTGGCGCTCGACGGCGTGCCACTGCGTGACCGTGACCATGCCGTGGCGCAACGTGTCGTGCTGATCCCACAAGACAACGGACTCGCCACGTTCCTCACCGCAGGGGAGAACGTCGAGGTTGCGCTGCTCGCCAACGGCGTTGCACCGCCCGACGCGCGCCGTCGTACGGGAGAGGCGTTGGAGCGACTCGGGCTGGCGGCACAACGCGACCAGCTGGTCGAGGAGCTGTCCGGTGGGCAGCAGCAGCGCACTGCCATCGCGCGGGGCGTTGCTCTGCGCGGTGATGTGCTTCTGGCCGACGAGGTGACGAGCGAGCTCGACGCGGCCACGCGGCAGATCGTCCTCGACTTGCTGCGTGAAGAGGCGAATCGTGGCGCGGTCGTCGTGTTCGCCACGCACGACTCCGAAGCCGCGGCCGTGTGCGACGCCGAGCTCCATCTGGTGGACGGGCGTGCCGAGCTGGTCCGGACGCAACCGTTGCCGGTCGAGCCCGGCCGGACCGGGTTGGTGCGGTAGGCCGCGTATGTGGGCGGTGTTGTGGAGCGCGCTCAGGGTACGGCGGGGCCAGACCGTCGTCGTGACGCTCGTGGCGTTGCTGGCCACCGCGTCGCTTGCGTTCGCGCCGTGGTACGCGACGAAGGCGGTCCAGGAGATCGGTGTCGCCGCCGTCGCGGGGGCGCCGGTCGACGATCGGCTGGTCGCGATCAGCTGGCGCCCGACCTGGCCGGCTGATCAGTCCGCGTCGCCAGAGCTGCTCGCGGAGGCGCAGCGCCAGTTCCACCCGGCCGGCTTCACCACCGTGGTCGGTGGGTTCATGTCCGGCGACCTGCACCATCCGAGGGTGTCCGACCTCTCGGTGGACGTGAGCCTCGCCTACCGGGAGGGGGTGTGCGACCACCTTGTCGTGCAGGGTAAGTGCCCCAGCGCCCCGGGCGAGGTTGTCCTCCCGGTTTCGTTGATGACCGAATTCCCGCTCAAGCCAGGCGACGAGATGGTTGTCACCGTGGGCTCGGACACCCCGCTCCGAGTCCGGGTCGTCGGCTTCTACCGCGTATCCGATCCCGCCGAGCCGTACTGGGGAGACGGTTCGCTGGTGGACACGTCCGCCGACCAGGTGACCGCCTTCACCGCACGCAGCATCCTGCAGGAGGCAAGCCGGATCACCTATACGTACGATCTCGTCGCTCAACCCCAGGCCTTCGCCACGGCAGACCTCGAACGGCTGAGCACGACCCTGTCGACGAGGCTCTCCCGGCTGCGAGCCGACGGGTATTCAGCCTCCGCGACCGAGCTCGAAGAGCTGCTGGCGCGGATCATGCGCGACCGACAGACCGTCACCACGGGCGTCGGTGTGGGCGTCGTGGTGCTCGTGCTGTTGACGTGGTTCGCCCTCGCCGTCGTGATTCGCGAGACGGTCGTTCAGGCGCGCCGGGACGTCGGATGGTGGCGGCTGCACGGTGCCCCCTCGTTCCGGGGATGGCTTCTCGTGCTGGGGCAGAGTGCCATCCCGCTCGTGTGCGGTGCGTTGGTCGGGACCGCCATCGGGCTGGTGGCGGGTCGTGCCGTGGTCGGGACGATCGAGGGTGGCGGGGCCCACGACGCTCTCGTGCTCTGCCTGCTCCTTGTGGGGCTGGCCCTGGTCGGCGGACTGGTCACGGTCGTCGCCGCTCAGCTCAGCACCCTGATCACACCGGTGGGCGAGCTGCTGCGCCGGATGCCGGTGCGGCGCGCGGGTTGGCGCCGTTCACTGGTCGACCTGGTGCTGGTCGCGCTCGCGACGTACGGAGTGGCGCAGGCGCTGCTGGTCGGAAGCGGGGTCGGCGGGCTGCCGCTGCTCGCGCCCACATTGGCCGCCCTGGCGATCGCTCTGGTCGCGGCCTGGGCGGTCCCGCCCTTTGCTGCCTGGGTGGCTGCGCGTGCTCGACGCTCGGGTCGGCTGGCGACGGCTTTGGTGGCCGCCGTCGTGGCTCGCCGACCGGAGACGCACCGGTTGTTCGCTCTGGTCGTGGTGGCCGTGGCATTGGTGGCCACCGCGTTCGTCGGCTGGGACACCGCGGCCCGGATGCAGTGGCAGCGGGCGGCACTGGAGGTCGGCGGACACCGGGTGATCACGGTCGACGCCGAAGACGCGGCCCAGCTGCTGGCGGGCGTCCGGGCGGTGGACCCTGATGGCACTCAGGCGATGGCCGTCGTCGAGCAGCCGGTGGGCGACGACGTGACGAGTGAGGTCGACGTCCCGACCCTTGCAGTCGACAGCACGAGGCTCGCGCTGGTCGCGGGTTGGCGGGACGAGTACGGCGGCGACGTCGAGGCGGTCGCTGCCGCTCTGCGTCCCACCGACCCGCGCAGCGTCGTCCTGCGAAGCAACCGGATCTCGCTCAGGGCGGCAGGCACGGATCCTGCCGGGACGTCGGTCTCGCTCCGGATCCGGTTGCGCGTGCAGGCGAGCGGCAAGCCGGTCGACGTGGTGGTCGGCCCGCTGACCGACGAGCTCCGGTCGTACACCACCGACATCTCCAGCTGCTCCGCCGGTTGCCGACTCGTCGGAGTCCAGGTCCTCGGTCCCGCTCAGCGCAGCGAGGGCGGCGCGAGTGCCTCCGATCCGGATGCGGTGGGCCACCTTCCGGCCAGTCCCGGTACGCAGGTCGTCATCGCGGCGGACGAGGAGGCAGAGCGAGGCTCTACGATTCCGGCGGCGGTTCTTGCGGAGCCGACGCGATGGCGGCCGGGACTGGGCCCACGCGATCTCGGCCCCGGGATCAGCGCTGGCGAGGACGGACTGCATCTGCGGGTGTCCGAGGTTCCTGACGACGCGCCGGTCGATCGATCCGACTGGGCGTTCGTGGTCGATGTTCCGGCCCCGCTACCCGTAATCGTCGCCGGATGGCGGCCCGACCCGAGCGAGGAGCTGCGTATCCCACCGCTGCCGGGTGCGGCGGTGCCGAGCGAGGTCGTTCGCCGGGCGCGCTTGATGCCCCGTGGCGGGAAGTCCGGCACGCTGGTCGATCTCACGTACGCCGAACGGCTGGTGCCGTTCCCCATCACGGAAGGTGAGAGGTACGAGGTGTGGCTCTCGCCCACCGCGTCGCCGTCGATCGTGGCCGAGCTCCGCGAGGTCGGGTTGACCCCACTGCGTGAAGAGTCGATACCCGAGCGGGTCGACCAGCTGGCCGCCCAGGGGAGTGCGGTTGCCGTGCGCTTCCAGACCGCAGTGGCGCTGGTCGGTCTGGCGCTCGCCACGGGAGCGGTGCTGATGGACGCCGCGCGCGAGCGCCCGGCTCGGGCTGCCGAGCTCGCCGCACTGCACGCCCAGGGTCTTGGCCTCAAGGTCGTCAGGGTGGTCGGGTACGGAGGCTTCGCAGCGATCGTGGGGACGGCAGTCGTCGTCGGCCTGGGGGCCGGGCTGGTCGGCGCCGGCATCGCACGGGTCCTGTATCCCGGCTTCGTCGACGGCTGGAACGTCGTGCCGACCATCGCGATCCAGCCGCACCCCGTGGCGACCGCTGCAGCGGTCACGGTCGTGGCGCTCGGGTCGGCGGTCGCCGCTGCAGGCGCGGCGCTGATGAGTCTGGCGAGGGCGAGATCATGATCGCGGTGATCCTGGCCCAGCTTGCTGCCCGGTGGGGGCAGGCAGCGACGCTGTACCTGCTGTCGATCGCGGCGACCGTCGCCGCCGTGAGCGTGCCCGCGTACGCGGTGGCGGTCGACCATGCCGCGGTCGAGAGGGAACTCGCCGAAGCTGATGCGGGAAGTCTCGTGGTCATCCTGCCGCCGCTGTCGGCGACGGCGCCGTCTCCGACGACCGAGCTACCGAGCCACGCTGAGGAGCTTCCCGCCTACGCCGACGCTCGTTCCCGCCTGAAGTCGTTCGTGCCGGTCACGACGACTCAGATCCAGGTGCAAGGCCTGGAGCGGGGCAACCGGGCGGCGCTGGAGTACAACCTGATGGCCCGGGACGGGCTGTGCCGGCATGTGACGTTCCTCGAAGGCCGGTGCCCGGTCGGCAACCGCGAGGCAGCCTTGCCGTCCTCGCTTGCGAAGAAGACTCGTCTGGGCGCTGGCGACACCGTGGTGCTCACGCCCGTGAGGTCGAGCGAGGACGGTGGATGGGAACCTGACGGTCCACCGGTCTCGCTCACGCTCGTCGGTGTGTTCCGGGCCAACGACCCCGGGTCGGCGTACTGGACGCTGGAAGACCCCCTCGGCGCAGTGGGCGACCCAGCCATCGTCACCAACCGCAGGACGCTGGAAACCCTCCTACACCAAAGGGAAACCATCTACTTGGACGCCATCCTCCCGGAGCGGCTCCTCACACCCGAACGAATTCCGCAACTGCGGCGGGAGCTTCAGACTGCCGAGCGGCGGCTGAGCCAACAGAACCCGTCCGGGATCAGCCTGCTCACCCGGCTGCCGGAGATGCTGGACCGCATCGAGGAGCAGGGAAGGCACGCGAGGGCACTGCTTCCGATTGCCGCCGCTCCGTTGCTTGCGCTGTGCTGGTTGGTCATCCATCTCGCGGTGGGCCACGGTGTGTGGAGCCGCCGTCAGGAACTCGGCATCGTCGCGGTGCGCGGTGCGAAGTGGCCTACCCGTGCGCTGCTCGTCTCGGGCGAGAGTCTGGTTCCGCTCCTCGCCGGAGTGCCTACCGGTCTCGTGCTCACCGGCCTCCTGGTATCGGTGGCGGCGCCTGGCAAGAGCGGTGTGATTGCGATCGACACCGAGCAGCTGCTCGCGGCTGGCGTGGCTGGTGTCGGCACACTCGCCGCTGCGCTGATTGCGATGCGCCGGGAGCTGTCGACTCCGGTGGCGCGGTTGCTGCGTCAGGTCCCACCGCGTTCTCGTCGGCTGACGCTTGCCGCTGTTGAAGGTCTCACGGTGGCACTCGGTCTCGCGGTTGTGATCGAGCTCCGGGCGTTCGACGGAGAGCTCGTCGGCATCATGGTGGCCGGGCCGGCCGTGGTCATCCTGGCCGCTGCGACGCTCGTGTCTCTTGGCGCCAAGCCACTTCTGAACGTCGCCGGCCGGTGGTCGTTACGTCGCGGGAAGGTCGCCCCGGCGGTCGCCGCACTCTATCTCGCCCGGCGGCCGGGATCGGTGCGGCTGCTGGTGGTGCTCGCACTCGTATCCGGGACGCTCGGGTACGCGGCCGCGGCGACCGATGTGGCGTCCCAAGGTCGATTGGCAGAAGCCGAGCAGCTGCTCGGTGCACCACGAGCTGTCGAGGTACGGCAGGCCGACCGCGGTCAGCTGCTGCACGCCGTGCGCGCCGCGGACCCGGAGGGGAAGTACGCCATGGCCGTGGTGTCGGCCCCCACCACTGGTGACGAGCCTCCCGTCGTCGCCGTCGACAGCACCCGGTTCGCGCGGATCGTCCAGTGGTCGTCCCGGTACGGCACCATGAGCCCAGCCCGCGTCGCCGAGGCCTTGCGTATGCCAGGGAAAGCCTCTCTGGGCGCTCGGGAGCCCGTAGTGGTGCGCGACGGTGAGCTCACTGCGGAGCTGATCCCGGACTCGCTCACCCCTGACGGTGTGTTGGAAGTGTCCTTGCAGCTCGTGTCACTCACCACCGGCGAGCAGGTGATCGCGAGCTTTGGCTCGCTGACCGCTGAGCAGACGACCTACCAGACGGAGGTGTCTGGGTGTGCTGATCAGTGCCGGCTCGCTGCCATCACGCTGTCGATGAGCGGTGCGCAGACCGAGCGGCTCGGCGTGACGTTCCAATCCCTGCAGCAAGGCGGGGAGGTCGTCATGTCCACCCAAGAGTTCGCCGACGAGAAGCGCTGGCGGATCCCGGAGGAAGGTCCGATCATCGACCAGCTGCACATGTCGGGAGGAGACGACGGCTTGCTGGTCTGGCAGCCGTACGCCCGAGCGAACGTGGACTACGTCCTGCAAGCGGTCGACGTGCCGTACCCGGTGCCCGCGGTGATCGCCGGAAGGCTTCCCAGCAAGGAGATCGTCAACATCGACGGCGACCGCGTGCAGTTCACCCAGGCTGCGAAGCTGGACGGCTTGCCGGGCGTCGGCGCAGTGGGCGCGCTGATCGATCTCGAGTACGCCGAGCGGCTCACCCGAGAGCCGGGTGCCGCCGTGTCGCCACGGGTGTGGTTGGCCGCGGACACGCCGGACAGCGTCATCACGCGGCTACGTGAGGAGGGTCTGGGCCTCACCTCCGACACCACCATCGAGAGCCTGCGTGCTGAGACCGAGCGCACCGGGGCTGCGATGGCGCTGCACTTCTACGACCTTGCGGCGGTGCTCACCGTGTTGGTCGGTCTCGGTGCTCTCGCGCTCGTCATCGCGGTGGATCGCCGGATCTGGACCCGAGGCATGCGGTCGCTGCACATCCAGGGAGCAGCCGAGCGAACGACGGCGGCGGCGAGCGTGTGGTCATACGGTGGGATCGTCGTGACCAGTGCTCTGATCGGGCTGGTCGCCGCCCTCGGTGCGTGGTTCGCGTCGGGGCTTCGCCTGCCCTTTGGAGTCGAGGAGTCGCTGCTACCGGCGTGGCCCCGGTGGCCTCAGATGGTGGCCGGAGTGGCCGTGGCCGTGCTGCTGCTTTTCGTCGGTGCCCTGGCCGGTGGGTGGTGGCAGCGGCGGCTGGTCCGTGTGCGGCGGGAAGGTGACGGCTGATGGGACTCGCGGTTGTCTGCAGGAGAGTGGTGCACATCTATCGGGTCGAGGGCTCGGATGTGGTCGCGCTCTCCGGTGTCGATCTGTCGATCAGCTCGGGCGAGATGGTCGCGTTGGTCGGACCGTCCGGGTCGGGGAAGTCGACCCTGATCTCGCTGCTCGGCGGCCTGATGCGTCCGTCGGCCGGCCGCATCGCGGTGGGTGGGTACGACATCGGCAAACTGAGCGACGCAGAGCTCAACCGGCTCCGGGGAACTGAGATCGGCGTCGTACTCCAAGGTGCCGCCCGGAACCTTCTGCCGTACGCGAGCCTGCATCGCAACGTCTGGCTGGCCCAACGCCGAGCGGCGGCGACTCGCGGGATCGAGCTGGCCGAGCCCGAGGAGATCCTTGATTTGGTGGGCCTTTCCGGCCTGGCGAATGCCAAGCCTCCGTCGCTCACAGCCGGGCAGCAGCAGCGTGCTGCTCTGGCTGTGGGAATCGCTGCCGGCCCTGGCCTTCTGCTGGTCGACGAGCCGACCAGCCAGCTCGACTCGGCGGGACGCGACGAAGTGCTCGCGGCACTGCAGGCGGTCAACGCCAAGCGCGACACCACGATCGTCGTCGTGACCCACGATCCCGAGGTCGGCGCCCGGCTGGGTCGCGTCGTGACGATCCGGGACGGTCGTGTGGGTGCCGAGGGTCGCGACGGACAAGACTTCGCCGTGGTGGCAGGCGACGGAACCATTCAGCTTCCGCCTGACATCTTGGGTGAATTCCCGCCTGGCACGCTCTTCCTTGTCGATCGCGACGAGGACGGGTCCGTACGTCTTGAGTCTGAACGGTCCTGACGGTTTGGCCTGAGGTGCGCCAGCTGTTCTGAGGTCCGCCAGCGCGTGCGTAAGCGAAGTTCTCGATACGCCATGGTGGAGTGCGCCACGGTGGCGGTAGTGGCACCTTGGTCGTACTGAGCAGGACTCAGCATTTTCCTGTGTCGGTATGGAACGGTCGCGTCGCCGTCTCCAGACTCCTTGAAGCCGCTCATGCAGGGTTACTCCGGTCCGCTCAAGGTCTAGGTGGGAGCGGTGTCAAGGCAACGCTTGAGGCGAGCAGGCCTGCATAACACGTCAACCCGCTTCGGCCTACGACGTAAGTAGCCATGATGGGCGTTCCACGTACGGCGCCCGTGCATCCCACTCGCCAAATGTGAGTGCGGCGAGAACTGCAATTGCGGCGCGGCTGGTTCAACCATCCGTGGTGTTTGCTTGCGCTGCGGTGGGTCGATAGTGACCGCATTCTGCGAGCTTGTTTCCTGATTCTTCTCTCGTCTGCAGCGATTCGTGCTTGTCGCTCAGCCAACCAGTCGATAGAATATGTGTTCGAATAAGGCTTCGGGGGAGGTTCGCGTGGCACGCGTGGCGACACCGACACACTCGATACCGACACGCTCGACACCGGCACTCGGACCGGCACGGATACTGACGCCGGCGTTGGGGTGGTCGGATGTGTCGGATCGTGGCCTGCCGGGTCGTGGGTTTGCTGACCTGCTGGATCAGATGGTGCCGGGTGTGGGGTTGGCTCGGCTGTTGTCGGGGGTGGATACGGAGCGGTTGAGCGGGTGGCGGTGTTGCGTGCCTGGCAGAGGATGATGGCGTGGGCGGCGGCTGGGTTATATGAGGCGGTGGGGTTTGTGGCCCGGTCGGGGTTGGAGTCGTGGGAGGGGTCTGGGCCGCAGCCGTTGTTGGAGGAGTTTTCCCGGTTCGCGACTGAGGAGGTGGCGGCGGCGTTGCGGGTGGCGATGCAGTTCGACCCACGCCCCCAGGGATGGCGAGTGGTGCAGTGCGTTCAGCTCTTGATCGAGCCCAGCATGAGGTTGTCGAGGATGTGCTTCCGGCCGGCGATGAACACGATGATGATGGGGACAGTGACGAGGAACGAGCCAGCGAGCAGCGTGCCGTACTCGGTGTTGTAGAAGCCAATGAGGTTGGCCAAACCGACCGGGTAGGTCTGGCGTTCGGCGCTACGAAGGACGATCGAGGGCCACAGGAAGTCGTTCCATGAGGCGAGGAATGTGAGGACGGCGAGCACGGAGAGCGCTCCCTTGACCAGAGGGACGCCCATCGTGAGGAAGATGCGAAACTCCGAGGCTCCGTCGATTCGTGCGGCCTGCACCATGTCGTCCGGCACGGAAAGCATGGCCTGACGAATGAAGAACGCGCCGAATGCGCTGGCGCCGGCAGGAAGGACAACACCTTGGAATGTGTCGAGCCAGTTGAGCGACACCATCATCTGGAACAGCGGCACCAGCGCCACCTGCAATGGCAGAGTAAGTGTCGCCAGCAACACGATGAAGAGCACGTTGCGCAGCGGGAAGTCGTACTTCGCAAAACCCCACCCGACCGAGGCGGAGGTCGCAAGCACCAACAGCGTGGTGAGTGTGGCGATGACAAGGCTGTTGAGGACCTGGCGCGCAAATGGGATCAGCTCGTTACTGAACAGCCGTACGTAGTGCTCGGTCGTGATGGCATCCGGCAAGAGCTCCACCGGAAGCTCGAAGATCTCGCCCGGTGACTTCACGGTCGCGGTGATGAGGTAGACGTACGGCAGCAGGGTGACCGCGACGGCGGCAGTCAGCGTGAGGTAGACAAGAACGCGTCGCCAGCTCATGCCGACTCCTTTCGGAAGAAGCCCTGCGCCCACATCTGAAGCACGCTCAACACCACGATGATGACCGTGATGGCGTAGCCGATCGCTGCGCCATAGCCGAGGTCGAGGTTGGTGAATGCGGTTTCGTAGAGGTACATCGTGAGAGTGAGTCCGGCACGGTTCGGCCCACCGCCTTCACCGACGAGCGCGACCGGTTGAGCAAAGAGCTGGTACGAACCGATGATGGCGAACGTGACCACGAAGACGGTCGTGGGTTTCAGCAGCGGAAGCGTGATGTAGCGGAAACGCTGCCACGGTCCAGCTCCGTCGACCGTTGCAGCCTCATGGATACCGGGATCCTGGTTCTGCAGACCGACCATGAAGTAGATGGCGTTCAAGCCGGTGAACTGCCAGATGCCGAGCAGGATGATGCTCGGCATGATGAACGCCGGGTCGGCGAGCCAGGCCACCTTGGGCAACCCGAGAGGCGCAAGCAACCAGTTGTTGAGCAGGCCGTACTCCTGGTCGAAGACCAGCCGGAAGACGATCGCCACCACGATGCCCGAGATGGCGTTCGGTAGGAAGAACGACAGCCGGAAGAACTCCCGTAGCAGGAGGCCTCGAGTCCGCAGCAAGAGCGCAAGGCTCAGCGCGAGCGGCACGATGATGAGGATGCTGCCGAGCGCGTAGTAGCTCGTGTTGACCAGTGCCTTGTAGAACGTCGGGTCGCGGACGAGCGTCGCGTAGTTGTCGAGCCCGGTGAACTCTGCCGATGTGTCGACGCCACGCTCGGTGTAGAAGCTCATCTGCAGGGAGCGCACGGTCGGCAGCCCGAAGAAGATGCCGAAGAGTATGAAGAACGGCGCGATGAAGAAGTACGGAGTCCAGCGCGGTCTGACGTAGCTCCTGCGCCGCCGTCGGGTGGGCGTGCCGGGCGTAACGGCGTCGGTGGCGACATCTTTCGTACTGAGCGTTCTAGCCAACGCTGCCACCTCGTTCCATGCGAGCGCGCACTGCGTCTGCCACTTCCGAGAAGACCTCGGCCGCCGACCGTTTTCGCTGGTACACGTCCAACATGCGCGGCCCGAGCTCCTGGCCGGTGAGCTGGGGACGGTACGGACTTTGGTACTGCGGCGGCACCTCCTCGCCTACCTCCGCATAGAGAGCGCCGATGTCCTGACCACCGAAGAACGGGATCGGGTCGTGCATCTGCGGATCCGACCAGGCGGGGATGAACGGCGGGTAGAGGTTGATCGCTTTGTAGCGCTTGATGACCGCCGGAACGCGCAGCATCGAGAACTCGAGAAACTGCCACGCGATTTCTTGGCGCTTGCTGGTCTTGAGGATCGTGAGTCCGGTGCCGCCCAAGCAGCTTGCGCGGCGTCCACCGGGCTCGAAGGCCGGCAGGGGACAGGCTCCCCACTTGCCTACGAGGTCGTCGGCCTGACTCTCGATCGTGCCGGCGTACCAGTCGGGAGACACGAGCGACACGATCTTGTTGGCTCGGAACTCAGCCCAGACGGCCGGGTTGAGGCCTTCGGTGATCCAGCCAGGCGGGCGGGCGAACGTACCGTTCTTCTCTTGCGCCAGAAGCCACTCCATGGTGTCGATCGAGAGCTCGCTGTCGACCGTGACGCGCCCCTCGGCATCGAAGTAGTCGCCGCCACGCTGTCGCAGCATCACATCGTGACCCGGGAGCGGAAGGGCACGGGTCTCGGGCGGGAAGGTCTCACGAACCGCCTCGCTGAATTCGTCCCACGTGTGCAGGGTCGCCGGATCGATGCCGGCCCGCTCCCATGGCTCGCGCAGGTAGAAGAGCGTGACCGGGGTCAGGGCGTGCTCGACGCCGTACACGCCGCCCTGCCAGCTGTAGAGCGCTTGGCGGCCTGCCACCAGCTGCTTGTCGTACCCCTTCTCACGCAGCGCTGGACCGATGTCGACGAAGGGGACCGAACGCCCGATGAGGAAACTGCCGAAGGCGCCTTGCTCGATGTCGCAGAGGTCTGGCGTGTTGAGGCCGCCGGCCTTGAGGTTGATGAGGAGTTGCTGGAAGAGCACCGAGCCAGGTATCAAGCTGACGGCCACCTTGATGCCCGTCTCCTGCTCGAACTCCTTCGCCATCTCCATGAACCACCCTGCATGCGTGTCAGCGAAGGTCCACAGGTTGAGGTCACCTTGAGACGTCGGTGTTTCAGGAGGTGTGCAGGCGGTCGCCGTCGCGAGTGTCGTACCACCGACGAGCGCGCCGACCGCCGAGCCGCCGAGGTATCCGATGGCCTGGCGTCGGGTCAGTCCTCGCCTGCCGCGTGGCGGACCTCCCGCACGACTGTGCCTGGGGCTCGCTGTCGCCATCGTGCCTCCCACGCCGCGCCTACGCCGGATGGTGGGCGTAACTATGCGATGAGTGACGTGGATTGGGCCATGCCTGGACTGTGCAGAAAACCTGTCTGATCCTGACCTCCTGCGCCTCGACAGACGGGCCGCGGTCAGACCACTCAGCTGTTCAACGTGAGAAAAGGCCTGAGTCGTGTCGACGAGCTATCCGGCACAAGCTGCTGTCAAGCGTGGCCGACCATTTCGCTGGCCAGTCCCTGACGCGGCTGCGTGCCGGGCTCGTGGGACCGGTGGAACGGCACCGGTCCTGAAGGCCTTCGCCGATGACGCCGTGACGTCACTCGCTGCGGCCGATCCGGTGGGCGAAGGAGAGCAGCCCGGCTCGGCGAACTGGTTCGCGAGGGTCGTCGGCACTGTGGGCGGCACGATACGTGCGCGGGGGTACCCGATAGACCATGCGGAAGCGGCGGGAGAAGTGGAACGGATCGGCGAAGCCACACGCAGCTGCGATCGCTGCCACCGAGAGATTGCTGCGTTGCAGCAGCGTGGCGGCCCGGAGCAGGCGGACCAATTCGAGCGCCGCGACCGGGCTGATACCGAACTCCTTGCGGAAGAGCCTGCTGAGGTATCCCGGTGAGACCCCCGCGGCAGCGGCGAGCTCCGTGAGGGTGACCGGCCTGGTGATGCCGTCGCGCCAGACGGCCTGGATGTGATCGGCCATGCGTGCGAGATGCGGCGGCAGGGGTTCGCCCAGGTCGACGTCAGGCACGGGCCCACGTACGAAGAGGTCGAGTATCCAGCCGACGACGTCGGTCGTGCGCTCCAGTGCGCCGGGAGACCGGCTGCTGCCGAGCCACAACGCGTACCCACACAGAGCAGTCAACGGAACCACTGGCGAGATCGGATCGGTCGTGGGCAGCGGTCGGATCAACGGCCACGAGCTCGGCTCGCCGAGGTCGCCGAGATCCCGTATGTGGAAGTGGACGTAGGCATGGCTCGACGTGCGTTCGGAGTCCCAGTGGAACTTGTCGCGCATTCCCGGACGGGCCAGCAGAAGGGTGCCGGGACGCAGGTGCAGCCGGGTGTCGCCGCATTCCCACCAGACGCTTCCGCTCAGCAGCCAGACGAACTCGAAGTCGTCGAGGGTGCGTGGGCCGTACGTCGCGGCGGGCGGGTAGTGCGCCACTTCCGTACCGAACGGCACCACCAACCGGCAGGGCATGATCAGTCCGCTGGGCGGTGGTCAGCAAACGACGACAGGGGAGGGCGACGCTCACGGTGAAGTCCATCGCCGGGTAGCCGATCCGGTCCGCGCAGGCATCGCCGGAGCTGAGCGACGCCTGCTTCGACCTGGTCCATAGCGGCAGTATGACATGGTCAGGTGGCGTGTGGTCCAGGTCCAGTGCCAGAAGCGGACCGCCAGTCGGCGTTCGCGATCGTCGAGCCGACCCAGGCTGGACACGCCCAGTTGACCATGTGCACTATGCCTGTCGGCGGTGTGACACGTGCCGGCACGTATTCCACCTCCGACAAGCATGGTGTAGATGGTCGAGGAGCTCTGGTCCGATGCCAGGTGACAGTGTGACGTCGGCGCGGCGGTTCCCGCTCGGTGTCAATACCTGGGTCTGGGTCTCACCGTTGACTGACGCCAGGCTGGAAGAGCTTGCGCCGCGGGTACGTGACTGGGGCTTCGACGTCATCGAGCTACCGGTCGAGAATCCTGGCGACTGGAACCCCGGCCATGCCGCTCGCATACTCCGCGACCTCGGGCTCAAGGCGTCCGTCGTGCTGGTCATGGGCGAGGGCCGGGAGCTGGTGGCCGCGGACCGGAAGACGGTCGTTGCAACCCAGGACTACCTGCGTCACGTTGTCGACGTCGCCGCGGAGGTCGGTTCGGCGACGATCGCTGGTCCGGCGTACACGTCGGTAGGGCGCGTATGGCGTATGGATGCTGCGGAACGCCGTTCCCGTTACGTCGAGCTGCGTGACAATCTCGGCCCGGTTGTGGACCATGCGATGGCTTCGGGGGTGAAGATCGGAGTCGAGCCCCTGAACCGCTACGAGACCAGTCTCATCAACACGGTGGACCAGGCGCTGACCGCCTTGGATGGACTGCCTTCTCGCGGATGTGGAGTCGCGCTCGACGTGTTCCACATGAACATCGAGGAGCAGGACATCCCCGCGGCGATCGTACGAGCTGCCGGCAGGATCGCTCATGTGCAGGTCTGCGGCAACGATCGGGGCGCCCCCGGAGCAGATCACCTCGACTGGCAAGGCATCCTGGCCGCACTCTGCAAGGCGGACTACGGCGGGCCGCTCGTCATCGAGTCCTTCACGGTGGAGAACGCCACGATCGCACGAGCGGCGTCGATCTGGCGGCCGCTTGCGAGGAGCCAGGACGCCATCGCGCTGGACGGCCGATCGTTCTTGGCTCGGCTCGTGTCCACTACCTAGGTCGCCTGCCTCCTCGGCAGGTTGGGGGAAGGTCGGGTGGTTTTCGCAAGATCGCAGTCTGCGTCTCGTACGTCGGTAGTCTTGTGTGTTTGTGGCTTGTGGCGCGGGCCTCGACAACGATGGCTCGTACACCTTCGCGTCAACTACGACGACAAGCCGGACATGTTCGGTGTCACACCCGAAGACCCGAAAATCGATCTCGAACGGTTCCCTCGAGATGAGGACAAGTGCCGATCGGTACCCGCGACGGATCTCTCGGTACCGACTCGCCGGCTCGTCCTCGGCGATCTTGCCAGGCGGTAGCCTCGAAACCCCTGTCGAACCCAGGCTCCCACGCCCGCGCCATGAAGATCCGCAGAGTCGCTGTGTCGCGGCGGGCGGTAGGCTACCCCCGGTAAGCTCGCCGACTGGCCGGCAAAGCCGCAGGTCAGACAGCCCAAGACGAGCGCCCGTAGCTCAATGGATAGAGCATCGGACTTCTAATCCGGCGGTTGCAGGTTCGAGTCCTGCCGGGCGCGCCCCCTCTGACCAGGCAAAACGCGACCCGAACGCCCGTCTCAAGATCAAAATCGGGACTGGATGTCAGGATTTTGCCAGGGATCAGTCCGGCCAGCCGTCGCAGGGCGGGGCTCACGCCCTGGTTGAGTCACCCGGTCACTTCACCGTTACACGGTCCAGGGCGGGCGGCTCGAAGGGGCTGTGTCGGGTGAGGTAGCCGCGCAGCACCTCGTAGTCGCGCGTGCCGCGCGCCGGGTCGGCGTAGGAGTCCTTGAACACTGTCGTGCCGTCACCGCCGATGAGCGTGTACGCCAGCGTCGCCAGGCGGTACTCCTTGGTCAGGTCGAGCGGTTGGCCGTCGATGGTGACATCCGCGGGGTCGACCCGGTCGCCGACCGGGCCGTCGGCGTCGAACGCGTAGCGGACGTTCGAGGAGACGCCGAACGGCGCGAACCGAACCGTGCCGTCCGGCTGGGTGCGCCACTGGTCTTCGAGCGCGTCGTGGATCTGCTGGCCGGTGACCGTCACCGTCACCACCGGGTTGGCGTAGCCGAATGCCGCCCACGCTTCCTCGAACAACACCAGACCCGGCGCGTCCGCTGGGTTGGCCCCCGGCGCGTACCACAGGTCGCCACGCAGCGAGTTCGAGCCGCTGTGGGCACGCAGGACGACCATCGCGAGGTCAGCGGCGTCCGCACGCCGCTCGGCCGTCCGCTGGGAGTCCTCGTACATGGCGTCGGCGACCACGTTGCCGAGGCTGCTCTGGCCTGTGGCGTCGAGGTCCCGGGTCAGGTCGCCGGTGATCTCCGCTACCGGGCGGGCGCCGGTCTTGTCGCGACGGTCGAGCCAGTAGTCGACCATCTGCTGCACGACCGGGTCCGGCGGGACGTCCCGAGTGACCGGGTGGTTGGTGACCTTGGTCTCCGACCGGATGACGTCCTTGGTGCGCGGGTCGATCGTCAGGAGCATCTCGTTGATGAGTTTGCCGTGGTAACCGGCTTCGACGACCGGTCGGAGGTTGCCGGCCGGGTCGGGCAGGTGGCAGATGAACTGCGTGTGCCAGTGACCGGTGATGATCGCGTCGATGGCCGGGTCCGCCTGCCTGGCGAAGTCAGCCATCGGGCCGGACGGTGAGTCATTGCAGGTCCAGAACTGACCGCCAGCCGTCAAGCCTTCGTGAGCAGCGATGATGATCGCCTCGACGCCGCGCCGCTTGAGGATCTTGGCGTACTTGTTGGCGGTCTCGACCAGGGGCAGGTCGTCGAGCGCGGGCTGGAACGACGTCGATCCTTCGACCGTCGTGTCCGTGGTGAGGTTGATGAAGCCGATCGGGATGCGGCGACCGTTGTCGGCGACGACGTGCTTGACGACGTACGGCGGGACGATCGGCTGCCGCTTCCTCTTGTCGACGATGTTCGCCGTCGCGTACGGGTAGTTCGACCCGCGGAAGCGTCGACCGGTGGAGTCGGTGAAGCAGGAGTCGACGTCGACCGTGCCGAAGCAGCGGCCCTTGCCCATGTGGTCGACGAGGAAGCTCGGCGAGATGTCGAGCTCGTGGTTGCCGACCGTGTTGAACTCGATGTCGAGGTAGTTCAAGAACTCCACTGTCGGCTCGTCGGCGTGGTAAGCGACCTCGGTCGGCCAGCCGCTGAACGAGTCGCCGACGGCGAACCGGATCGAGTTCTTGTGCCCCGCGGAGAGTCGGTCGAAGTGGGTGGCGATGTAGGGGGCGCCGCCGACCACGATGGGCCCGTCGGGGCCCGGCACGGTGCCGTTGCTGGAGTCGTTGTGCGGCCGGATGTAGCCGTGGAAGTCGGTGATACTCAGCAGCTGAACCTCGACCGGCGCGTTCGCTCGACTGTGGTCGCCCCTCGCCGATGGCGGTGGTGCGGCCAGCGTCGGCGCGCCGGTCGATGCGACGGCGACGGTGGCCGCCAGGGTGGTGGCCGCTACGGCGAGCGCGCGGCGGGTCGAGATGCCCATGTGGTGCCCTTCCTGACCTCGCTAGAGAACGACGCTCCCCGAAGGTGTCGGTGCGAGGCGTCGATCGGATCTCGCCGAATCTTCACGTCGCTTCGAGCTCTTGAACAGATCTGCGTCAAGATCTGGACATTCGCGCATCAGTGCGCAGTCGGCGCAGTCGCCGTGCTGCGGGGCGGTACGTGAGGCGGGTACCCGTGTGCTAGTGGGGCGCTGGGCGGAAGGCCGATCGGTACTCCCGCGGCGTCATCTTCTTCAGTTCCCGGAACCTTCGGTTGAAGTTGGAGAGGTTGTTGTAACCCGACCGTACGGCCACCTCGGCGATCGGCAGCTCGGTGTCGACGAGCAGCCGGCACGCGGCGCTGATCCGCAACTCGGTAAGGGCTCTGGTGAGCGTGCGTCCAGTGGCTCTCCGGAAGAACCGGCTGAATGCGGCGGGAGACATGTGCGCGATCTTGGCTACGTCGCTCAGCGAGACCGGTCCGGCGTACGCCGTGGCGAGGTACCGTCCGACGGCGACCAGGCGCTCCCTGCTTGTGGTGTCGAGCGGCGGATGGAATCCAGAGCTGGACAGGGGCTGCTGGTGGCGAGTGTCCTTGGCCAGTCGGTCGAGGACGCCCAACAGCGCGATAGTCCGCTCCGTGTGACTGAGGACTGACCAGGACGGGAACGTCGCGGCGACGGACGCGGCGGTGGGCCCGGTGAAGCGCAGGCCGCGACCAGCGGCGGCGAACATCCTGGCGACGTGTTCGAACTCCGGCCGTTTCCACAAGGTCGCGCCCAGGAAGTCGCGGTCGAACTGTGCGACGACGCCGTGCTGCCGGCCGGAGCGGTCGTCGGAGACGTAGGTGTGCGGGAGGTCCGCGCCGATCAGGACCAGATCCCCAGGGCCGTAGGTTTCGATCGAGTCGCCGACGTAGCGGCGCCCGGTCCCGGCGGTGATCAGGGTCAGCTCGAGCTCCGGGTGGAAGTGCCAGTTGAACCGCAGGCTCGATGTTTCGAAGGCGTGCCACACCCATGACGCGGCCGGGAGAGTCTCGATCTTTTCGTACGCTGCCTCCACGGCCCAAAACGGTACTCAATCCACTCCCGACCAGCACTGCGTCCCCATCGAGAGCAATCGAGTACCAGAAATGGGCATCGTAGACGTGGCCGCCACGTTCGATCGCTACCAGGCTTGTCGGCATCGGAGTCGAAGGTTCCCTTGGAGCATGGATATGACCGGGAGTGCGGTTCACTACCACGAGCGCCACCACGACGACCAGAAGGGGCGACAGCATGATGGGAGCGATCGGCGGTCCGAACTGGAAACGCCGTACGAACTCCCACCCGACGCGGTAAGCCGATACGCAAGAGACGGCTTCGTACGACTCCCGGACGTACTCAGTCCAGAGACCATCGCGGCGTACGAACCGACGATCACCGCCAAGGTCATCGAACTCAACACGATGCACCTGCCGTTGGAGGAGCGAGACACGTACCACAAGGCCTTCCTGCAGGTGATCAATCTCTGGGAGCACAGCGACCGGGTGCGGGAGTTCGTCTACTCCACCCGGCTCGCGCGGATCGCGGCGGAGCTCATGGAAGTGGACGGCGTACGCATCTACCACGACCAGGCGCTCTACAAAGAGGCGGGCGGCGGAATCACGCCGTGGCATGCCGACCAGTACTACTGGCCATTCGCGAGCGACAAGACCTGCACGGTGTGGGTGCCGCTGCAGGAGACGCCGCTGGAGATGGGTCCGCTGGAGTTCAGCGTCGGAAGCCACCGGTTCGAGTTCGGCCGTGATCTGGAGATCAGCGACCACTCCGAGGAGGTCTTGCAGAGGGAGTTGAGCGCACAGGGCTTCCCAATCTTCCGGGAGCCCTACGCCCTCGGCGAGGTGAGCTTCCACAGCGGTTGGACGTTCCACCGCGCTGGACCCAACACGACGTCCACGCCCAGGCGGGTGATGACGATCATCTACATGGACGCCGACATTGTGGTCCACGAGCCGGTCAACGACGCACAGCGCAACGACCTGGAAGGCCATCTCCCCGGTGCAAAGGTCGGGGAGGTTCCCGACACACCCCTCACACCCGTTCTCTACCGTCGGTCTGCTGACCAGTAGGGACGGCATCGGAAGCCGGATGCGAGGAGCCTGCGAATCGCGATCAGGCCGCTGAGCTCGTCACAGCACGATCAACCCGCAGAGGCGGTGGGCGGGGTGACGTTGATGATCACCCGTGCGGTCTCGGAGTTGATCCAGCCGTCGTTGGCCTTCCATTTGAACTCGAACTGACCCGTCTTGCCTGGTTGCGGTGTGTAGGTGAACGTCCCGTCGGCGTCCACCTCCAACTGGCCCTCCGCCGGGTGATGGATCGTGATGAACGTGAGCGGGTCGCCATTCTCGTCGCTCGCAGGCAACTGTCCGGTAACTGGTGTGAACATGTCGGTGGAATAGATCGAGTCGCTGACCGTCGGAGCAACGTTTCCGCTCAGCAGCTTGATCACATCGAGGCCGATCTTGTGGTTGGACGACGCTTCGTTCTTCCCCATGCTCACAAACTTGAACCCGTAGCGCCCGGTCTCGGGAAACGTCACTTTCCCGTAGTCCACCGACCTGATGACTCCGTTGCCCGGGTCATAGGCATCGATCACGTCGCCGATCGGTGTGCCGTCCGCGCTCGCGGGTACACCTGGCTCGAAGATGGCCAGCTGGAACTTTCCCCTTGCCGCCCGCGCATCGTAGTCAAGCAGCATGTCGTAGGTTCCTGCCTCGACCATGGCATAGAACACTGCATAGTCGTTCGGCTGGAGGAAATCCACGATGCTGTAACGCCCGTTGCTCGCGGCGCTGCTGACACCTCCGTTCTGGTTGACCTTGACCACGCCTGGGTCGTTCGTCACGACGTCGGATGCGGCGACATCGTCCTCGTCGTAGGCGAACAACTCTGCTTCCATGATGAGATCTGGATCCCGATAGGGCGGAACTGCTTTCGGCTCCGGCACAGGGAGGTCGTCTGGCTTGTACTCGATCTCCACTCTCCCGACCGCGGCCGTACCACTCACTTCAACTTTCAGGAAGCGATAGTTGGTCGACCCTCTGTAGCTGTAGGTGGTTCTGGACCCTCCCGCGTAGGTTGACCATCGTGTGTCCAGCTCGAAATATGCCTCGCCATCCTTCGAGCCGTACAGCGAGACGTCACCGGGCGCGCCATACACATAGACGTCAGCGGCACGCAGCGCCCCACCCATCGCGTACTCCACGCTGGTGGAAGTGCCGTCTCTACTTCTGAGAACACCGAGATCCTCCTGGTACGCGGTGTTCGCGTACGACTTCTGGATCACCGCGTTCGGCTCTCGGGAGTACGTCTTCGAGAAATCGAAGAGCTGATCGACGATCCATTGCCGGTTGACGACAACGCGGGACGAGACATTGGACGGCGCTGAGACTCCACTGCTGTTCTTCGCGACAACTCGGTAGTAATAGGACCTGCCCGGCTGCGCTGAAACGTCATGGAAGAGGCTCGAGTAGGTCGGCAGGTTGTCGTGTACCTCGCCAACGGCGACCCAGGGACCCTTCTTGGACTCGCTGCGCTGTACTTCGTAGCTCTGGGCACCGGTCGAACCCTGCCAGGAGATGTGGCCGACGTCTGAGATCGGAAGCAGCTTGGGCGGCGCGGGTACGTCCAGGGCGGGCGGCGCACCGGAGTTGCCCATGATCTTCCACGCCTTCGACCGCAGGGTGTCCTGGATGGCGATTTCCTCCTCGATCTCAGGCAGGTAATCAGATGTTGCCGGAAACCCAGGCCAGTTCAGGTCCTCATGCTGGGAACCGTTGTCGGAGTGCTTGTAGAACCCGCCATCCCGGTTGTGGAACCGGGTGGCCCACCAGTTTGCGCCGGAGACGCCGCTGGCGATGAGCTCGTCGAGGAACGTGACGAGCGTATCCGGAGCCATGTACATCGCGATTTCGCCTACGACGAGAGGAATCCTCTCCTTGGTCAACGCTCTCATGATCTTGAGTGTCTTCGTCGCACCGATGTCGCCCGACGTCGAGGTCCTGACCTCAGGTGGCAGGACCTCGTCTGTCGCGGGTCCGGTGAAGCCGACATACGTGTGGTAGGACAGCACGTCGATGTTCTCGTCATCGAGAAACTCGTCGTAGGTCTTGACGAGGTTGCCTGCCGAGAACTTGTAGACGTCATCTGGTTTGTTACGGCCGTCGATGAACAGGTGGTTCGGAGCTTCACGCTTCACGAAACGGGCCAGATCATGAAGCCACTCCGCGCGTTCGGCTTGGTAGTCGATGACGATCTCGTTCCCCGACTCCCAACCCATGATCGCCTTGTCTTTTTTGTAGGGGACCCCTGTGTAGGTATTCGTGCGGTTCAGGAGCGCCTTCACCATCCGCTTGAACCTCAGGTTGGCGTCACTGCCTACCGAGAAGAAGTCCTCGCCGTAGGTAGCAGTCCCGCCACGAATTCCTTCGTGATAGTTCACGAGCGGAATGTAGACGCGCACGCCCTGCTCGTTGCATATCTGGAGCAACTTGTCAAGTACGCGCATCGCCTCTTCATTGAAGGCGATCTCGTCCTGACCGGGAGTCACCGTGACCATGTAGTTCGGGTCGTCTCCGTTGGTCACGGTGATGACGAACGTCCTCATGACCCTGCCGTTCATCTGCTTGACCGTGGCAACGGCGTCACGCAGCTCGTACTCGTTCGGAAGTCGGACTCGAGATTCAGACTCGAACCGTTTGTTGGTGATGACCTGCAGGATGTCCGGCATGTTGGTGGAGATGAAGCGGAACTCGTCCGAACCCTCCATCAACCTGTCGCCCTGGCGCGTGATGAACTCGTCGAAGACGCTCTTGGCTGCCGAGTTGGCCGGGTGCGCGGTCCGCTCCCAAGTCAGCGTCGGAACGACGGCCAAGCACAGCACGATCAGGCATCTTCCGACGACCAGGCTTTTCCTCATCACCATCTGTTCCCTACGTCGCAGTTGATCGTGCCGAACAGCGCCTATTTCGAGATGAAGTACTGCTCGGGTCTGCTGGGCCCCGGAGTCGGGTAGACCCAGAGGTTGGGCATCTTGTCGAGCACGTTGGCGAAGTCGACATTGACGATGCCGTACTCACTTGTCGGCAGTGCTGTCCCGATTGTGTAGAACTCCTCCTTCGCGATCTGCAGGATCTGTCGCAGGAGGTCCTTGCGTTCGTCCACGTCCGTCGACGCGTTGAGCTGGTCGTAGAGCTCCATCTGGCGAATGGTCGGCGGCGGGGGCTTTTCCGACGGCCCGGGATCGCCGTTGTACCAGTTCGCCCAGGGGATGCCATAAGCCTGGTCGACGATGCTCGAGGGGAAGTACCACAGGGGTGCGAGCAACGCGTCGTTCAGCGCGCCCTGGTTGCCGGACCAGACCGCGGCGTCGTGGTCGTTGGCTTCCTTCCGCTCGATGAAGAGGGTGCGGTCTTCGGCCTTGATGTCGACGTTGATCCCCACCGCCCGCCAGTAACGTCGGATGAGCTCCAACGCACCGACCCAGCTCGGGTCGTACCCTACGGCCACCTCGATGGAGAAGGTGAGCTGCTTGCCGTCGGGGCGGAGGCGGAAACCGTCGCCGTCCTTGTCTGTCAGCCCTGCCCGGTCCAGATGCTCGTTGGCGAGGTCGACGTCGTACTCGGTGTACTGCTTGGCCATCTCTTCGTCGAAGAAGTCCGACTCCGGACGCGGACAGGCCTGCCATGGTTCGCCCTGGCGCTGGAAGCACGCCCGGATCAGCTCCTCGCGGTTGATCGCGTGAGACAGGCCGATACGGAAGTCCTTGTTCTGGAAGATCCCGCGCAGCGTACGGTCCTTGTGCACGAGGTTGAGCGCGATGATGAGGTAGTTCATCGAGCCCGGGGTGAGTTCGAGGAAGCGGTACCCACCGCGGTCGCGACTCTTGGCCAGAACCGGCTTGTTGGCCAGCGTGTTGATGTGCCGGGTGTGCAGGTCGAGCTCACCATTGGTCGCTTTGAGGAGAATGACCTCGACGTCCTCGACGAGGTCGTACACCACACGGTCGAGATACGGAAGCTGACGGCCTTGAGGATCGGTCTTCCAGTAGTACGGGTTGCGTTCGGCGACCAGCTGCGAACCGTCCCCAAGTCCACTGGTGAGGATCCACGCACGCAACGTCGGCAACTCAGGATTTCGCCACTGGTCGCCTTTCGCGACGATGAGATCCTGCCAGCGCTCGTGTCCTTCCTGCTTGGCCAGCCGGTCGGCGTCTTTGTTGTATCTCCCGTGGAAGCGCTCCAGGTAGTGCCGGGGCCACACATTGAGCATGTAGGCGTTTGCGCTCGCGAGGTTCTCGAGCAACTGTCCCTGTGGCTCGGGGAACAGGATGCGGAACGTCAGGTCGTCGACCCGCTCCAGGCGGGCGGGACGGTCGCCAGCCATGAGGAATGGCGGAATGGCCACGGTCACGTCGTCGGGTACGAGGATGTCGTCGTAGGCGAAGATGATGTCGTCGGTGGTGAAGAGTTCGCCATCGGACCAACGCATGCCGCGACGCAAAGTGAACGTGAACTGTCGGCCCCCGGCTTCGACCTCGACAGATTCGGCGATGTTGGGAATTGGCCGGGTGAAGCCCACATCCCAGCTCAACAGTTGCTCATAACCGATCGTGCGGTACAACCACGCGTCATCTTCCGGTCCGAGCAACGCCGACCGCCACTCGCCGCCATAGACACCGAGCCGGTCGACTGGCTCGACGACGAGCGGGTTCGCAGGGAGGCGATCTTTGACGGGTGGGAGCTCACCAGCAGCTACCCGAGCCGCAAGAGCTGGTGCTTCCTTGGCTTTCGCATCCACCCTGCCGGAATTCGGGTCCGGCTTGTTCGAGCCGCCGGGCTCCAGGGAGAACAAGCTGCATGCCGGGACGGACATGGCGGCGACCACGGCACCCCCGCCTGCGAGGAGTGCACGTCGTGTCATCGGCGGCGTCGCGGCCCGGCTGCGTTGGCCGACGTCTGATGCATGGTCCGGGCGAAGGCTCCTACTCATCTGAGATCTCCTCCCTGAGCGGGATGCCTTGTGATTCTTCTCATAGGCCAGCGGGCAGTCAATCTTGATTTAGTCAACACAAGTCCTCAACATTGGTGCCTATGACTGACGCGCTTTCGGTGGACCAGGTCGCTGAGCGGCTCGGCGTCAAGCGGGAGACCGTCTACGCCTATGTGAGCCGTGGGCTGCTGACCAGCCGCCGCTCCCCGGAGGGACGGTCGAGCCTGTTCGACGCCGCAGCGGTCGAGAAGCTGGCGGCCGGGCGCCGTAGATCCGCGCCCGCAAGCGGTGCAGCCTTGAGGATCGAGACCTCACTGACCCTGCTCGATGGCAAGCGCATCTACTACCGAGGCCTCGACAGCGCCGCGTTGGCCCGGTCCTGGCCCTTCGAAAAGGTCGCCTGGTGGTTGTGGACCGACACGGAAGGTGACTTTGCCGGCGGCGACACCGCGTTGCGCACCCCAACATCTGTTCGGGAGGTCGTTCGGCGAGCCGTTGACACCCTGCCCAGTAGCGCGCGTCCAATCGATCGGTTCCGTGTGGCCGTCGCCATTGCCTCGACCGCAGACCCTTTCCGCCAGGACCTACGTCCTAGCGGTGTCCGCAGAACTGCGGCCGGCATCGTCGCGACGATGATCGATGCGCTGCCTCCTCGTCACGGTAGTGACCATCGCAGACCTGATGGCACGGACGATCACGTCGAAGCTGCCGCCCGGCTCTGGACGCGACTGAGCACGCGAAGACCAGACGACAGCCTCCTGCGGCTCATGAACGGCGCACTCGTCCTCGTTGCCGACCATGACCTTGTAGCCTCCACACTCGCCGCTCGAATGGCGGCTTCAAGCCGTGCGGATCCGTACGCCGTCGTGCTCGCCGGACTCGGTGCCATGGATGGGCCGTACCACGGAGCATCCAGTGTTGCCGCCTACCGCCTCCTAGCCGCGGTCGCTGAAGGCTTGCCCCCTTCCGAGGCCTTGGCAGCCGGGCTCCAGCAGCATGGCCAACCGCCGGGCTTCGGAAACGTGCTCTACGACCAAGGCGACCCTCGAGCCCATGTCCTGCTCGAGCTGATCCACGAAGCCTCGGTCGACCGCGATCGGCTGGCTGTCGTCGACTCCGTGAGATCGGTCGCCGCTGAACGGGACTGGCTGCCCAATGTCGACTTCGGACTCGCTGCTCTCGCCTTCACCACAGGGATGCAGGCCGACGCCGGGGAGGCCGTGTTTGCAGTCGGCCGCTGTGCGGGGTGGCTTGCGCACGCAATCGAGGAGTACGCCACACCTGTGGGACGCTTCCGGCTGCGTGGGCGCTACGTTGGCAGGCCCCCGACAAACCTCCCGGTCGACTTGCGGGACGGGTAGCGGTCCCGGCGGGGCATGCTCGGCACGTCTCACAGAGTCACCGAGCGGCGGGAAGCTCCACGGTGACGCAGAGTCCGCCGCCATCTCGCGGGCTGAGCTCGAGAGTTCCGTCGTGGGCGCGGGCGATGCTCTTGACAATCGCCAGGCCGAGCCCGACGCCTGCGTGATCGGTGCGGATGCGTTCGGTGCCGCGCTGGAACGGCTCGGTGAGTGTCGAGACCACCTCAGGGCTGAGTTGCACTCCGGTGTTCTCGACGGTCAGCACGGCGGACCCTGGACCCGGAGCAGTGCGGATCTGAACGGTGCCGTTCTCGGGCAGGTTGTGGACGATCGCGTTGTGCACGAGGTTCGTCGTCAACTGCAGCAAGAGGGTAGGGGAGCCGATGGTGGGCGTGACGTCGCTGGAGGTCTCGATGGCGACGCCATGCTTCTCGGCCAACGGCAGAAGCGTTTCCGTGGCCTCTTCCGCGATGAGTGACAGATCGACCCGTTCGCGGTCGAACGAGCGCTGATCGGCGCGGCTGAGCAGCAGCAAGGCTTCGGTGAGCTCGATCGCCCGGGAGTTGACGACCCGGAGTCGTTCATCCAGATCGCTGCCCTCGCGATTCGGGTCCTTTCGCGCGACATCGAGCAGGGTCTGCATGATCGCGAGTGGGGTACGCAGCTCGTGGGAGGCATTGGCGACGAACCGCTGCTGTTCCGCAACGTGTGCTTCGAGCCTCGCCAGCATGCTGTCGAAGGCATCGGCGAGCTCTCGGAACTCGTCCGTGCGTCCTTCCAGGTTGATCCGGTGTGAGAGCGATCCCTTCGCGGCCAGGCGCGTCGCGTCGGTGATGCGGGTCAGCGGTGCGAGCATCCTGCCCGCGAGGATCCACCCGCCGACCAGACCGAAGACCAGCAGGAATCCCAGCGTCCCGGCCGCAGCCGGAAGATAGGTCCTCCGAAAGATGTCCTCGAAGTCCAGGATCCCAGCAGGACTGTTCGTCACGTCGGGCAAGGCGCCGAGGAAGAACACTCCTACACCCGCGATCAGCAAGACACCGGCGACCATGAGGAATCCGGCGTAGCTCAGCGTGAGCTTCAGGCGAACGCTCAACCCGGGCGGCCTATCCATCGTCGTCCCCGCCGGTGTCGATGCGGTATCCGACGCCGGGCACCGTGGCGATGAGCCATGGCTCGCCGAGCCGCTTGCGTAGGGCAGACACGGTGATGCGCACAGCGTTGGTGAACGGGTTGGCGTTCTCGTCCCAGGCACGTTCCAGCAGCTCTTCGGCGCTGACCACCCCGCCGCCGGCTTCGACGAGGACCTCGAGCACGGCGAACTGCTTCCGGGTGAGCGGGACATATCGACCATCGCGGTAGACCTCGCGGCGGAACGGGTCCAGCCGCAGGCCGGCGAGCTCCAGCACGGGCGGGCGGTTGTAGGCGCGCCGACGGTGGAGGGCTCTGAGCCGAAGCACGAGTTCCTGCAGCTCGAAGGGCTTGGTGAGGTAGTCGTCCGCGCCGAGCTCGAAGCCGGACGCCTTGTCGTCCAGGCGGTCGGCGGCGGTGAGCATCAGGATGGGCATGCCGCTGCCCGAGGCGACGATGTGTTTCGCGATCTCATCACCGGACGGCCCGGGGATGTCGCGGTCGAGGACGGCGATGTCGTAGCTGTTGACGTTCAGCATCTCCAGTGCGGTGTCGCCGTCACCGGCGATGTCGGCCGCGATCGCCTCCAACCGCAGCCCATCGCGGATCGCCTCCGCCAGGAAGGATTCGTCCTCGACAACCAGCACACGCATCCTTCGAGGGTACGAGGTGACACATATCGTCAACGTAAGAAAATCCGCATACGGGGCAGCAACACGACTCTGCCTTGACTGTCGGCATGAGTCGAACCGCCGCAGTACGAGCCCGGATCCGCAGGGCTGTCAGGGCCACCATCGGAGGTGTGATCGTCCTGGCTGCTGCGATCACCGGAACGCTCGTCTCTCGGTCGGCATCGTCCGGGCCCTCGCCACCGCCATCGGTGTCGGCATCGACGTCTTCGCCGGCCCCCGTGGAGTCGGCACCGGATTCCCCGGCCCCGTCGGTGTCCGCTTCGTCACCCCGCCCGCCGGCAGCGGAGTCGTCGCTCGGAGAAGGTCCTCCCGGCGCCCCGGGCGGTCTGACGAACGCCGAGGCTCAAGGGGTGCTCCCTCCCGGAGTGACGGTGTTCGATGACCAGTACGCCGGTATTGCCAACCTCGACCCGGCCTGCTCCATGCCGTACAGGAGGCGGCGGTGGACGCCGCCGGCGACGGCATCGAGATCTCCGTCACCAGCGGGTGGCGTTCCCGGGAGTATCAAGATCGCCTGTTTCGCGAAGCTGTCGCGGAACATGGCTCGGAGGCGGAAGCCGCACGGTGGGTCGCCACTGCAGAGACCTCTGCCCACGTGACCGGCGACGCCATCGACGTCGGACCCTCCGAGGCCGGTGTGTGGCTGTCCGAACACGGCGCCAGATACGGCCTGTGCCAGATCTACGCCAATGAGCCTTGGCACTACGAGGTACGACTCGGAGCGGTCGATGCTGGATGTCCACGCATGTACCGCGACCCGACACAGGATCCGAGGATGCAGCGGTGAAGATCACCATCTTGAGGTCGGTGTCGGTGTCGGTGAGCACGTCGCAGTCGAGGGTGATCTCGCCGATACCTGGCCGGATGACGGTCTTGCGGTCCTCGGCGTGACCTTTGACGGCGCCTTCCCGCCAAAGCCGGGCAAAGTACGCGTTGCCGGCCAGTGTGCGCTGGATCAGGGCGGACAACCGCGGGTCGTCGGGATACCTTCCGGACGCGCGTCGTAAGTCGGCAACGATGGCGCGGTCAGTGCTCTCGGCGTTCTTGGTGACGACCGGCCAGAGGCCGACGCGACCGCGGTCACCGGGGACGGGAAAGTGAGCCTTGACGAGGTTCCGGTCCTGCGGGTCGATCTCGCTGGGGTCACCGTCGGGTCGTGTGGCGGCGCGAGGTCGAACGCCGGCTCGCCGCCCGGCAGCGCCGACGCGAAGCCGAGCTGCGGCACAGGGCCGACCAGCAGCGGCTCAGAGTCGCCCGCGAGGTGCATGACACGGTGGCTCACACTCTCGCCGTGGTCGGGGTCCAAGCAGATGTCGCCGCCGAGACCCTGCGCCTGGGCGACACTGACAAGGCAGCGCAGGCGATCGACGTCGTACGTCGTACGAACAAGCGAGCGCTGCAAGAGCTTCGTGCCACCGTGGCGCTGCTCCGCAGCGATGTCCCCGATCCCGACCAACGCCAGCCCGTACCTCGTCTGACCGAGCTTCCGGCACTGATCGACCACATCAAGGACTCCGGCCTTCACGTCGAGGTCACCGACGACGGGCACACCACTGCGACCGGGCGCACCGGCAACGGGCTGCGGGGCATGCGCGAACGCGCGTTGGCGATCGGCGGACAGCTCCAAGCCGGCTCACGACCGCGCCCAACTCGTCGTCCTGGCCTACGAGGCCAACCTCGTCGCACGCGGTTAGGATCTCGTCCGGTCTGTCAGTCCGCGACGCCAGTGATCAGGAACTGCATCTGAACCTTGTGTCCTGGCGCCACGCCGTACTTCTGGTCGAGCTCGAAGATCTCCTCCAGTGGCGTCACGACCACCTGCGCGAACCCCGCGCCTCGAATCCGCTCAGCGGTTTCGTCGATGCTCTTCGCCTGGGCAAGCGGAAGGGCCGCAAGGACCTCATCGGTGTAGCGACGCCGGAAGGTCGGCTGGGCGTCGCCATCGGTAGGTCCTGAGTCGATCCCGTTGGGATACCAGGTGCTGTCGACCGCTGCGATGACGCCTTGCGGGCGAAGGAGCCTTCGCCAGTTCTCCAGCGCGCGCTCTGGCGTCCGTAGCGTCCACAAGACATAGCGGGCGGTGATGGCGTCGAAGCTCGCGGGTGCGAACTCCGGTGTCACGGCATCACCGAGTACGAAGGTCGGCGCGTTGGACGCAAGGGTCGCCGCCTTGACTCGTGCCCGCTCGAGCATGCCCTCGGCGTGGTCGATCCCGGTGATCTTGTGCCCGAGTTCGGCGAGTAGGAGCGCCACGTGTCCGGTTCCGGTGCCGACGTCGAGAACGTCGACCGGTGGAGCAGGAAGCGCTCGACGCCAAATGCCAAGCCATGCTTGCCGGATCGCGTCGTTGCGCAGTTGATCTACCTGGAAGGCGTCGTAGGATTCGGCGCGTTCGGACCAGTACCTGCTGATGTTCGCCTGGACGACACGGTCGGTGCTGTCCGCGGGCCCAGTCATGATCGTTCTCCCTTCAATGGCACGTGAGCGAGCTCGCTGCGTGAGGTCTCGTCGAAGGGCTCGAAGAGGAGTTGGAAGCCCTTGGCGGTTTCCACGCGCTGAACGCAGATTCGGTATACCCGCTCAAGGATGCTGGGCTGGAGAACCTCCTCGGTGACGCCAGCGGTCACGATTCGACCGCCGTCGAGGAGGACCAGCTCGTGGCAGTAGCGGGCAGCGAGGTTGAGGTCGTGCAGGACGACGACAGTTGTGACGTCCAGCGAGCGAACGAGCTGCAGGACCTCGTGTTGGTAGCGGATGTCGAGATGGTTGGTCGGCTCGTCCAGGAGAATGTGGTCGGCCTGCTGGGCGAGAGCCCGGGCGATGAGGACGCGCTGCTTCTCACCGCCCGACAGGCCGGAGAAGACTCGCTGAGCCAGATGGCGGGCGCCCACTCTGGTGAGTGCAGCAGCGGCGATCTGGTAGTCCGCGGTCTTGTGTCGTTGGAACGTCGACAGGTGCGGTGCGCGACCGAGCAGGACGACGTCCGCCACGGTGAGAGGCAGGTCCCCTGATCCTTCCTGCGCCACGACGGAAAGCCGCGTCGCCAGCTCTCGGCGCGTGAATGCCGAGAGCGGAGTGTCGTCCAAACAGACCAGGCCGGCTCGCGGGATGAGGGAAGCGTAGAGAGTCCGCAGCAAGGTCGTCTTGCCGCTTCCGTTGGGCCCGATCAGGCCGAGGACCCTGCCGGGCCCCGCATGCAGCCGTACTCCGTCGAGCACGATGGTGTCGCCGTAGGCGAACGTGATGTCGTGCCCGCTGATCATGGATTCGTCACGAAGCGTTGCGCGATTCGTTCCAGGCCTTCGACAGAAAGGGGGGTGGGCGGCTCGGTGAAGTTGAACAACTGCACCAGGATGTCGTCGTTCTTGACGGCTGTCAGCGCGTCGGCCCCCGGTAGGTTGACGATCGCGTCCTTTACCGCCTTCGGATCGCCGTCGACGTACAGGAGTACGAGGACGTCGGGGTCGCGCTCGATCAGCTGCTCCAGCGTCACCTCGAAGACCCGCTCGTCGACGTCGCCGAAGACGTTCGTGAAGCCTGCGGTCTCGAGCTGGGGATGGGCCATGCTCTTGTTGCCGTACGCGTAGCCGCTGCCGCCTCCTACCGTCGGGAACAAGGCGGCGGCGGTCCGCTTCGGTGCTCCCTTGACCGACTTCTCGACCGCGGCGACCCGCTGTTTCAAGGACGCGATGAGTGCGGCCGCTTCCTTGGGCCGATCGAAGATCTTGCCGTAGGTCTCGATCTGCTCGTAGATGGTGTCGAACGTCGTGGTTGCGGAGTAGTTCGGGCAGTAGACGGGCTGGACTAGCGCCTTGATGCCAACGGACGCGAGACCCTCACGTGTGAAGCCGTCCGGCAGACCCATGACCAGATCAGGCTGTTGGGCGATGACGGTCTCCTGCGAGATCTGCAGGTGGCCACTGGTGTCGAGGTCCTCACCCAGGGACGGGATGGCCTCGATCGCCGCGTAGGTCTCGTCGTCGTAGTACTCCTTGGGGAAAGCACCGGCTCGCAGGACCACCGAGTCGAGCACCCCGAGCTCTTGCATGATGGTGACGGGTGCGCTCTCGAGCAGGATGACCCGCTCCGGCGGCGCGTCGAAGGTGACCTTGGCGCCGCAGTTCTCGATGGTCACGGGATAGGTGGTCGAGTCCTCGGTCGAGCCGGTGTCTCGGCCGACAGCGTCTCGCTCGCCCGTTCCGCAGGCGACACCCAACAGGGCGATCGCGAGGACGGGCATCAGCCACCTCGACGTGCTTCTTCTCACGGGAATGCCGTCTCCCTTCAATGGGGTCTCTTCGACAGACGCGAAGGTGTGGATGTCTGAGTCATGTGGTCGTCGCGTAGAACCGGCGGACGAGGACGAGCAGGAACGGCGCACCAACGAGGGCCGTGATGATCCCGATGGGAAGCTCCCGGGGCTCCAATGCCACGCGGGAAACCACGTCCGCCCAGACCAGGAAGATCGCCCCGATCAGGGCGGCGACCGGAATGACTCGGCGGTGTGGCGCACCGACGAACCGGCGAGCGATATGCGGGATCACGAGGCCGACGAAGCCGATGCCGCCGGAGGCGGCCACGACCGCGCCAACGCAGAGGGAGACGACCACCAGAAGCTGAACTCGGAATCTGGTCGGGGAAACCCCGACGGTGTGCGCTGTCTCGTCGCCGATGGCGAGGGCGTCGAGCCGGGTGCTCCACAGCAGGAGAACGGCCATGGTCGTGACGACGACGCCGACGACGATCGCGAGTGGGATCGACCATCGCGCCAGTCCCAAGGAGCCGAGCAGCCAGAACAGCACGGAGCGGGCTCCCTCGGCAGAGTCAGACGCGAAGATCAAGAAGCTTGTCGCGGCGTAGAGCGCATAGCCGACCGCGACTCCGGAGATCACCAATCTGAGGGCCGTGACCCGACCGCCGGTGCGCGCGACGGCATACACTAGGACGGATGCGCCGAGCGCGCCGAGAAAGGCACTGGCGGACAGTGCGTTCTCGCCTAACCCGGCGCCGAAACCGAAGAGGATGGCGCCTGCGGCTCCGGTCGACGCCCCAGATGTCACGCCCAGCAGGTAGGGATCGGCGAGCATGTTGCGCACCATCGCCTGCAGCACCACGCCGCAGACGGCAAGCGCAGCGCCGACGGTCGCGCCGAGCAGGACGCGGGGTAGCCGGACCTGCCACACGATCGAGTCCTGGGCGGGTGCCCACGATGCGACCTCGGGAACGCCGACGAGATGGTGGGTGACGATCTCGACGACGGTCACCGGCGGAATCCGCACCGCGCCGATGCCAACACCCAGCACCAGCGTGACCAGCAAGCCGAAGGCGAGACCGCCCACCCACGCAGTGGTTCGGCGTCGCTGAGCCGCTTGTCCCAGGTCGTCGATCAGTTGGTCCGTCCCGCTGGCAGACGGGCCGGCTTCCGTCTCGACCCCCAAGGTGACACCCTTCCGCCGTCGGTCACTGATGCAATCACCTTGCACTTGCAAGCTAGTTGCAACTAATCGTACGAGGCAACCCGGTCCGACAGCTCACGGCCGGGTCGGTGGGGAACAGCGATCGACGATCCCTACAGGGCGCGGCTACAGAGCGTGACCGGACCGGGTCCGGAGCGGGCGGACTGTGGGACGAAGGACCCGAGATCCCCTGGCGGCGAGATGCGAGCGTGGGTAGCGGAACTGCCTCCTTGGCTAGCTGGGGGAACCGATGGGAACGATCACCACGAGCGACGGCACGCAGATCTACTACAAGGACTGGGGAGCCGGGCCACCCATGGTGTTCAGCCACGGCTGGCCCCTGACGGCCGATGCGTGGGACGACCAGTTGATGTTCATGGCGTCGCAGGGCTACCGCGTGATCGCTCACGACCGTCGCGGGCATGGCCGCTCGAGCCAGCCCTGGGCTGGCCATGACATCGACACCTACGCTGATGATCTCCGCCAGCTCCTGGAAACGCTCGACCTCAGCGGCGTGACGCTGGTCGGTCACTCGACCGGTGGGGGAGAGGTGACCCGCTACATCGGCCGTTTCGGCTTCGCGCGCGTGGCCAAGGTCGTACTCGTGAGCGCCGTGCCACCGCTGATGCTGAAGACGCCCGCCAATCCCCATGGTCAGCCGATCGAGGTCTTCGACGAGCTACGGGACAAGCTGTCGGCGGACCGCTCGCAGTTCTACCAGGACCTCAGCGTCGCGTTCTACGGCGCCAACCGGCCCGGTGCCCCGGTGTCGCAGGGGCTGCGTGACGGGTTTTGGCTCATGTGCATGACGGTCGGGTTGAAGGCTGCGTACGACTGCGTCAAGGCGTTCTCCGAGACCGACTTCACCGACGACCTACGGCGCTTCGACATTCCCACGCTGATCGTCCACGGCGACGCCGACCAGATCGTGCCCATCGACGCCTCCGGACGCCGATCTGCCGAGATCATTCCCGACGCGACCGTGAAGGTCTACCCGGGAGCTCCGCACGGACTCACGGCGACGCACAAGGACCAGGTGAACGCCGACCTGCTGGACTTCGCAGGCGTCCCGATTCCCGCGCAGCGCGGCACGCGCTGACGGGTAGGCCTCCACACGCGCCGCGAGGGCTGGGCGCGTGTAGCCAAGACACCGGTGTAGGCGCTGCCTGTAACCGGTGACGGCTCGTTCCCTGATCGACCAGCTCGGCGCCAATCCACGTGTCGGCTGTGTGGACAGGTGCATTCCTCATGGCTACAACATCAAGTAGTGACCTGCGTGCCTTGGTGCACGGTCAGCACGCGGGCTGCCAATCGCGAGACGGCGAGGCGCTGATCGGTGGGCGGGACCTTTCGGCCCGGGGGTGGTCGCTGCTGCCAGAGGATGCGGAGATGGGTGCCCTTCGGGTCGAGCTCGAGAGGCCGGCTGACCTCGACATTGAGTCGTGGGAGGCCGTTACGGACCAGGTCGGACGCCTCAATCGTGCACTGGAGGCTGGGGATCTACCACTTGTCATTGGGTGTGCGAAGGAGCTGGTCGAGTCGGTCGCGCGTATCGTCCTGTCCTCGCGTGGTGAGGCGGCAGCAAGCATGACCGACTACGCATCAGTCGTCTCGGCCGCGCACAAGGTGCTGGAGTATCAACCCGGTTTGGGTCTCGCCATGAATGCACCAGTGCGTGGTATTGCTTCGTCGGCGAAGAAGATCGCCGTATATCTTCGAGATCTGCGAAACGACTACGGCACAGGTCACGGGCGAGCGACGAAGCCATTGGTTGAGGAAGAGGCCGCCCTGATGGCGGTGGAGGCTTCGGTGTTGTGGGTGCGGTGGGCACTCGGCCGCCTGGAGCATCTTCTGGCGGGCAAGCTCGCGCCGTTGCTCGACCACCTGAACGGATGGTCGACCATGAGCCGAAACGAATGGCGGAGCAAGCTGGTTGCGGCGAACATCTCGGCACTGCCAGAGCCGGATCAGAAGCGGCTTGGAGCCGCTGTCGGTCGTCGAGCAGCAGCAGATACATTCGTCGTCCGAGAGGTAGGCATGGAAGAGCCACTCGCCGACCCGAACACGGAGGCGTGGCCACCGGCTTATCGGCGAGGAGCGGTGGAGGGGGCGTTCATCAACGCAACTGGGCAGCTTGACATGCGGACAGCGGCTGTCGTACGGCCCGCCGCGGCCCTTGCGGCTTCGCTCCCTGATAGTGCTGAGTTCCTTCGCGAGCTCGGATCGAAGATCGAAAGTGCGAGTTGGTCGCCAGCCATGGCGCGCACATGGCACGACGTGAGCAACGCGATGCGCATGAGTGCGGGGGAGTTCGGCGATGGTTCGGCAAGGCAGGAGTGGGAGCGCATCATCGGCATCATCGAGGCCATGGGAGCGCCTCTCGGCGAGGAGTAGGGAGCAGACCTCGCGGTAGTCCCGACCGCCGCCTCAAGATCGACTTTCTCTGCTGAGAGTCGTCTCCCCACGTCCGATGGTGCAAAAAAGATCTTGACATGCGCCGCCGTGTGTCCTTGGTGCTTGCCGGTGGCCCTCGCTGGGTGTGCGATCGCTTCAGCAGGTGCCGACTCCCGCTGAAGCAGGTACGTAGTCGCGGCGCCTGGACATTTCACGCGGGCGACACGCACGCATCCTCGTGGTTGACGCGTGACAACCTCTGGGCCGGCTTTTGCATCTTCCGTTCGCAACTCGAGACCTTCGAAAGGAACGGAAGTGCGAGCCATGACGGCACGACGAGGGTTGATCAGGGCGGCTGGCGTGATCGTGAGCGGACTGCTCGCGGTGACGGCTCTCTCGGCTGGTGGTACGGCCGCCGTCGCCGACACTGCCAGAGAAGACGCGGCAAAGGCGCCGGGTGGGAAGTGGGAGCTGGTCCCGATCCCGTCGATGAGTGGGCAGGCTGACCTTACTGCGGTGACTGCCTTCAGCCCGTCCGACGCCTGGGCTGTCGGGTACGAGCGGGTGCCGGAAGGTGTCCGCACTCTGGCCTTGCACTGGGACGGAAAGCGCTGGGAGCGGGTGCCCACACCGAATCGCAGCGACGACCAGAACTGGCTGTTGGACGTCGCGGGGTCGTCGCCCTCGGATGTCTGGGCGGTCGGCTATGACCTCGACGCCGACAGAATGCACCGCACCCTGGTGATGCACTGGAACGGCGAACAGTGGCGTATCGTGCCGAGTCCAGCCCCGGAGTCTCTCGAGAGCCTGCTGAGCGGGGTGGTGGCATTGTCTCCCACCAACGCGTGGGCGGTCGGCACCGCGGTCGCCTGGCCGCTCACGGGGCAGACACTCGTCCTGCACTGGGACGGCCAACGCTGGAGCAGGGTCGAAAGTCCCAATCCCGGCGTCGATGGGCTGGGCAGCAATCTGTTGGACGTCGCTGCCGCATCGAAGAACGACCTGTGGGCGGTCGGTGACTACAGCCATGACGACATGGTGATGCGGACGCTGACCGAGCACTGGAATGGAAAGTCGTGGGTTGCGGTGGCGAGCCCCACTGCACCGAACGGCGCCATCCTCGACGGTGTAGCCGCTCGCTCGCGCAAGGACGCGTGGGCGGTCGGCTACGAATATGGAGAGACGCACCAGCAGCCGTTGGCCCTTCGCTGGGACGGTACCTCGTGGCGCAAGTCGGCAGTTCCACGTTTCGACGGCGTTGATGCGAGCTTCACCGACGTCGCCGTCCGCTCTCGAAACGACGTGTGGGCGGTCGGAAGCCAGGGGAGCGAGACGCTCATCGCCCGCTGGAACGGCAAGTCGTGGACTGTCGTCCCCGGTGTCGATCCAGGCGAGCTGGTCAACAGCCTCACGGCCGTGACCGCGGTGCCGCGTAGCCGGTGCCTGTGGGCAGTCGGTCAGTTCACCGACGGGGAGCGAGCAGAGCCCTTCATCGAGCGATACTGCGGCCGCTGAGTGAGGGTCGTGACGGGG
>Ga0310828_1000284_pt1 | contig 64071 bp, 58 predicted proteins | sample WT_ome_3_FD_202242 | JGI IMG/M metagenome (GOLD analysis project Ga0310828, IMG submission 202242) | Sorghum-adapted microbial communities enriched on wild type (WT) sorghum from Joint BioEnergy Institute, Emeryville, California, United... ... | reverse complement strand
TCCATCCGTCTATTTTGAAGTTTTGCATGACTTGGCTCAATATGTATCTTCTATTGGTTATTCCGTCCGGGGCATCACACATAGTCATGTTACCGGCAACAATGGAACGCGGGAGTTCTTTTTATGGATCCACTAAGCGCCGAGCAAAATCAGGCAATCGACTTACACGGCGACATACAACGGGCCGTTCAACATGCCGTAAACCTTCCGCAATTTCGTTAAAGGCCAAAATATTGACGTTGACACTCGCTTTGGAGTTGATTTATGCACGCGCAGAGCGTTATTGTCTCCCGCATCAGTTTTTGACTTTGATCAATACGCCTCGGGAGACCGACGCCTATCTGAAATTCATCACCGTCGTGGAGAAGGTTTGAGAGACTCGGAGCATCATTTGCAGCGGTGAGGAATTCATTCTGAAGGTGATGAAAGTGGAGAACTTATATCTGAATACGGCAAGACTGTACGATACGGATAACCGGCAGGTATTCTCGGAAGATATCCCTTTTTACTTGCGCAGGGCGAAGGAGCTTGGCGGCAAGTCGCTGGAGCTGGCTTGCGGCACCGGCAGGATCACCATTCCGCTTGCCAAGGAAGGCATCAGCATATGGGGCCTTGACTATTCAAGAAGTATGTTGGAGGTTCTGAACGATAAGGTGAGGAAACTGCCCGGGAAGGTGCGGCAACATCTTCATATCGTCCATGGCGATATGACGAATTTCTCATTGTCCGAAAAGTTCAGGTTTATTTTCATCCCATTCCGCAGTTTTCAGGTTTTGGAGACGGACGAACAGGCATTGCGGTGCCTGTCGTGCGTTCATCGCCACCTGGAAGATGGAGGACAGTTCATACTCAACATATTCAAGCCCAATAATGGGATTGGCGAAAATTGGGTTGACCTTAACGAAACTCTGGATTACGAATCTGCCGCAGAGGGCGGCGAGAAGGTGACGAGACATTCGATCAGAAAGGCCGTTGATCCGGATAAGCGGCTGCTGTTTATTGATTATGTGTATCGTCTTTACAAGCGGGACGGGACGGTCGAAGAATATCGCGACAGCATCAGGCTGAGATATTTTTATGAGAAAGACATCAGGAAGCTGATTGATTCCTCCGGGTTCAAAATAGCAGAAGCATATGGCTGGTACGACGGAACTCCTGTCCATGAGGGCAACGAATTTATTTTTGTCTGCAGTAAAAGGTGATGTCCGGCTTGGCGTGCCGCACGAAATTTCCTTAAAAGTCCCATAGAGGATTATAGACCGCGACTTTCAGCGGATCACGGAGAAAAAATACGATTGTCATCAACCATAAAATCGTGTATGTTATAATCAATCGAACAATCGAATACGAAACGAAGATTCGCCGATACGGGAGCTTGAGGGAATCAGGCTGAGATTGTAGCTGGAGGCCGCTACTGACCGTGGATCTGATCTGGATAATACCAGCGTAGAGAAGATGGCGGAAGATGCTTTATGTTTCCGTGCAATGAAGCCGTCTGGTTCTGTCTGGACGGCTTTTATTTTTGCAAAAATATAGGAGAAAAGGGGAATCAGCATGAAACAGTGGAAGTTTACCGATGTTTTGGTCACGATCATGGTGGGCATTGTGTTCGGTGTCATCATGAAATTTTGGGACGATTTTTACACGTTCATCAAACCGCTGCTGCCGACGTTGCGGCAGTTGGTATACGGCATGTGGTTCATGGTTGGCCCGTTTGCGTTCTTGCTCATTCGCAAGCCGGGAACCGCTTTGCTCGCCAGTCTGGCGGGAGCGGGGTTGTCCGCATTCATCGGCCACGGTGTAGAAGTGTTGGTATACGGGTTTGTGCAAGGGCTGGCGGCCGAGCTGCTGTTTGCGGCCTTCCGTTACAAACGGTATAACATCGCCGTTGCGGGTCTGGCGGGGGTCATGTCCTGCCTGGGAAGTTTCCTGCTCGATCTGTATTACGGCTATGCGGATTTGGAAGCGTGGGCGCTGGCGGTGAAATATGGGCTGAGAGTCATCAGCGCATTTATCTTTACGGGAATCTTCGCGTATTACATCATCAAGGCGCTGGAAGCGACCAAAGTGACGAAACTGATCAGGCCTGTTTCTAAAGAAGAGTATGAGCAGCTTGATTGAGCAGACGCACTTCTATTGCATCCTGCAAAGTTGCTGGGAAAGGAGCATCAGGCGTGGCTGTGTCGGATCAAAAAACCCGAGAAGTTCCTGCACATGAAGAGAATCGGAAGTCGGGTGTGCAAGAGTTTTCCAGCGAACGGACGCAGGGGAATTCGCATGGCTCATTTTCCGATGCCGGCATAAGCGCCGGTGTAGAACATTTGCGGCTGAAATTTCCCGAGGAACCCGATATATTCTTCCATCACTTGACCTTGCACATCCCGAAAGGCCAGAAAGTGCTGATCCTGGGGCCGAGCGGTTCGGGGAAGTCCACTTTGCTGCAAGTGCTGAGCGGATTGATTCCGAATTCCATCGAAGTGCCGATGAAATACAGCCGCATTCAGCTGCCCGCTTCGTGGGGCTTCGTGTTTCAGGACCCGGACACGCAATTTTGCATGCCTTTCGTGGATGAAGAGCTGGCTTTCGTGCTGGAAAATCAGAAAGTGCCGCGCCGGGAGATGGAGTCGCGGATGCGCGAGGCGCTCGGCAAGGTCGGATTAAGCTTCGAACATCTGCATATTCCGATTCAGCAGCTGTCGCAGGGGATGAAGCAGCGGCTGGCGCTCGCTTCCGTATTGCTGTTGAAACCGGAGACGGTGTTTCTGGACGAACCGTCGGCCTTGCTGGACCCGGAAGGCACCGGGCAAATATGGACATCCATCAAGCAAGCCTTGAACGACCGGACGGTGATCGTGGTCGAACATAAAATCGACGCGATTGTGGACTGGATCGACCGCATCGTCATGCTGGATGAACAGGGGCGTCTCATCGCCGACGGAAAGCCGGAGGATGTGTTCCGTGATCATAAAGCGGAACTTGTCAGGTATGGGATCTGGTACCCTTCGGTCTGGGAAGAATATTTGGCATCGCCGGGCTGGCAGGCGATCTGCGCCAACCGGCGGCAGTCCGGACTATCTGAAGTTGCCGGCGGGGATCACGATCCATTGCAGGAAAACAGGCAAGAGACGGCCGGAGCGCATTCGCCGCTTCATCCGCAACCGGAGCGGAACGAGAGTTCGATCGATGCGGCACAGTATTACGGCATCCGACCGGACAACACTCCCGTTGTGGAGTTGGAACAATTCGAGGCTTACCGCGGCAAACAATGCAAGCTGCGCATCGAGAAGGCCAGCATCGATGAACGGTCATGGATCGCCGTTACCGGTGAAAACGGCGCCGGAAAAAGCACGCTGCTGCTCGCCCTGACGCAGTTGATTCCGACGGCAGGCAAATATGTCCTGCGGGGGAAAGCGATCCCCGAGAACCCGAAAAAGCGGCGCGTTCCGGAAGGAGTGTCGCTGGTGTTTCAAAATCCGGAGATGCAGATGGTGACCGATTCGCTGTACGACGAACTGGCGCTGTCGTTGTCCAAGGCGGGGCTGAGCCATGACGAAATCGCGGAAGAAGCCGAGCGGCTGTTGCGTTATTTCCGCCTGAATCTCGACCCCCGCAGGCACCCGTATGACCTGTCTCTTGGGCAAAAGCGCAGATTGAGCGTCGCGACGGCGTTGGCGGCGCAGGCTTCCGTGCTGCTGCTGGATGAGCCGACGTTCGGCCAGGACGCGCGCAATACGTTTGCGCTTCTGGAATATATGGAGCAGCTGCGGGTTGAAGGAAAAACGATCGTCATGGTGACGCACGACAGGCGCGTGGTCGATCATTTCGCCACCGAAGAATGGGTTATCGAAAAAGGGCGGCTAAAGGAAATACGCAAGATTTGGCGGTCTTGACCGCGAAGGCGCAGGCGGGCATGGCCGTTTCCGCGTCATCCTTTGGCCGATATTCCGCGATCACGGAGGGAAGAACGATGTTGTCGGAATGGTTTACGCCGCGAAAAATGACCTGGCTGCATCAAGCGAATCCGGCATGGAAAGGATTGCTGATGTTTTGCCTGATGCTGGTGCTGTTTTTTAGCCGCAATCTTGCGATGATCGTGGTGACGGCATGCTTCTACGGCGTGCTTCTGTTTATGTTCAGCGGTTATGCGTACCGTAAGCTGCTGCTGCTTTGCCTGCCTTTTGTCCTCACCTGTTTGTCTTCCGCGCTGACGCTGGCATTGTTCGGCAGGGGGGAGCATGTCCTTTGGCAGTGGGGCATTATCAAGATATCCGAAGAAAGCATCAGATCCGGGCTGATCATCGGCATGAAGTCGCTGGCGATCGGCATGATCAGTCTTGTGCTGCTTTTGACGACCCGCCCGGTGTTGCTGTTTTACGCGCTGATGCAGCAGTTCCGTTTTCCCGCCAAGTTCGCGTACAGCTTTATGGCGGCGGTGAGGTTGGTCCCGATTGTGATCGAAGAGTGGCAAACGAGGACGCATGCTTTGAAGGTGAGAGGGGTTACGTTTTCCAGAGGCATAAAAGGCCTGTATGAAAGGCTCAAAATGTACAGCGTGCCGTTGTTTGCCCAAAGTGTGCGCAGGGCGCAGCGCATCGCGGTTGCCATGGAAGCGAAGCAGTTCCGTATGAACCAATCGCGGACGTACTATTATGAGACGGCTTTTTCCAAAGTCGATGCGTACCTGGCCGCGTATGTGTGCAGTTCGCTGGTTGTGATGGTGCTGGTGTTGCTCGTATGATGAAAGGCCTCCGGCCTGAACGTTGAAAAAGCACTCATGATTTTGAGAAAAAAAAAGGGAGCGGGGGAAGGCCGTGATTGATGCCCATATTCATCTGGACCTTTACGAACAGGCGGACATCGAAGGCATGATGCGGGAATTGCCCAAGTGGGGCGTCGACCGGGTCGTGGCCGTATCCGTTGATCTGGCATCCAGCCGCCGCGTGCGGCAGCTCTATCTCGACTATCCCGGACTGGTCGTTCCGGCATACGGTCAGCATCCGGAGCGCAGCATACCTGCGGAGAAGGAAACGGAGGAACTGTTCGCGTTCATCCGGCGGCATCAGGAAGAGACGGCGGCGGTGGGCGAAGTCGGCTTGCCTTATTACAGCCGGAGGGAAGCGGAGCAGAAAGGAGAGCGTTTCGCTCTGGAACCGTACAAGGAACTGCTGGAGGCGTTCATCAAACTGGCAAAAGAACTGGACAAGCCGGTCGTATTGCACGCCGTTTACGAAGATGCCGACACCGCGTGCGATTTGCTGGAGAAATACAGCGTGAGCCGGGCCCACTTTCATTGGTTCAAAGGCAGTGAAAAAACGGTGCGGCGCATGATGGAAAACGGCTATTACGTTTCGTTTACGCCGGATATCGTTTATTCGGAAAAAATACGCGCGCTGGCCAAACTGGTGCCGATTGAGCGGGCGATGGCGGAAACTGACGGGCCGTGGCCGTTCGAAGGGCCGTTTCACGGACAGAAGACGCACCCCCGGATGGTCGGATCGGTCATTCGGGAACTGGCTGCCATCAAATCGCTGTCGCCGGAGGAAGCGGACGCGATCGTCCTCGCCAATACGATGAAGTTTTACGGAATCCGGTAGCCGCCGTATGCCATATGGCGCAACGGAAAGAATACTCCAAGAGATGCCGCTGTCCGGCGGCATTTTTTGTTGGGGAGGAAGCTGTTTGTGCCGGATCTGTTACGCACGTGAAGACGCCCGCATGATGCCTGATTTGAAGCTGCCAGCGAAATTTGGTACAATCAGCGCGGAAAAAATTCGGACGCAGAAAACAGGAAAGTAGCAGAATGAGCAGGAAAAATCTGAACGCTAAAGGTGACCAGGATGAAACAGGAACGGCAGTATCCCAAAGTCATGATCTCCCCCAAGGCGGAGCGAAGCGTAAAGAACGGGCATCCGTGGATTTACGGGGAAGAAATCCGCGGCGTGGCGGGCGAGCCCCAGGACGGCGGGCTGGTCGATGTGTTTGCCGGAAACGCGTATATGGGGACGGGCTTCTACAACAGTGCCAGCAAGATTACCGTGCGGCTCATCTCACGGAACGCCAACGATGTATTCGACGCCCGATTCTGGCGCCGGAGGGTGGAGTATGCCGTCCGGTACCGCAAAACCGTCATGCCCGGCGCGGACTTCGCCTGCTGCCGCCTGATTCACGGCGAGGCCGATCACATGCCCGGTCTGACGGTGGATCGTTACGGGAGCATACTGTCCGTGCAAATCACGAGCCTCGGCATGGAATCGGTCAAGGAGACGGTGTACCGGGCGCTTTTGGAAGTGCTGGCGGAAATGGGCGATACGATCTCCGGCATTTATGAACGCAATGATATCGCCCTGCGTCAGCGGGAAGGACTGCCGGAATACAAGGGATGGTACGCATCCGAAGGGATGCATGTGCCGGAGTCCGCCGTGACGGAAATATGCGAAAACGGCGTGACGTATCTGGTGGATGTGGAAAACGGGCAGAAGACCGGATTTTTCCTCGATCAGAAATATAACCGCGCCGCTGTGGCCCGGATCGCCAAGGGCAAACGGGTGCTGGACTGCTTTACGCACACCGGCTCCTTCGGTCTCAATGCGGCGATGGGAGGTGCGGAGCATGTGACCTGCGTCGATGTGTCGCAGTCGGCCATCGACATGGCGAAGGCGAACGCCGTGCGCAACGGGCTGGACGGGAAGATGGATTTTGTGTGCGACGACGTGTTCGATCTGCTGACGAGGCTGGCGGAGCGGAAAAGCCGGGATTACGACTTCATCATCCTGGACCCGCCGGCGTTCACCAAATCCCGCAAGACGTTGCACGCCGCCGCCCGCGGATACAAGGAAATCAATCTGAAAGCCATGAAGCTGCTGCCCCGCGGCGGATACCTGGCGACTTGCAGCTGCAGCCACTTCATGACGGATGAATTATTCCGGGAAGTATTGGCGAGCGCCGCCATGGATGCTTCCGTATCTCTCAGGCAGATCGAAGCCCGCCAGCAGGCGCCGGATCATCCGATCCTGTGGAATGTGCCGGAGACAGATTATTTGAAGTTTTATATTTTTCAGGTCGTATGACCGGCATGGGATGCGAATAACGGTTGCTCACTATGATTGGAACGGTTTCGGGATCCGATGCCGTTCCTCTTTTTCTGCCGCCCATTGCATGGCTTTCTTCTCCAGCTCCGCGCAGAAGGCGGCCTTTCCGTCCTGATAGGCGCGCACATTGTCCGGCGATTGCCGGGCCAGACGAAGTTTCAACTCCCCGTATGCCCGCGCTTAGATTACATCGGATGAAATCCTCTCGTTTACATTTCGCGCTTGCTGACCAATGCCTGCGTTATTGCGGTCAGACGAAATATTGCTGCGGGTCTGCCCTCACGTCATGGCGAATGACCGGCCAGGCGGGATCCGATCAGGAGGGAAAAGGGGAGATCGCCATGAATGCCAAATGACTGTCCCGTGACCTCTGCCATCGCCTAACGGCACATCGTTGTTCGTCTCGCTTGTCGTCAGTCATATCATCGGGGATCGGTACGCCCAGCCGTTTGGTTGAAGGTAAACGCGAATGTCCGGCGAAGAAATATGCGTATATATGGCTTTCATTCGTCAGGACAGAGGGACATTGCGGAGGAACATATGAAGGTTGAAGAACATCTGTTGTGGATTATGGACGACAAAAAGGACAGCGATGAGGAGGAACAGGACGTCACGGATCGGTCCGGCACGGCGAGCGGACAGGACGGACGATATCGGCATTGGCAGGAAAAGATCAAGAAAAACATCGAATTCGTGCGTTCGTTGGGGCTGTCGTGCGACAGTGTCGGATGGTGCAATCTGGATCTGAACGGACCTGATGCGGACAAGCTGCTGGACCAAATCCGTGCTTTCGCTTCGAGAGAAAAGTTATATTTGCGAGGGTATTACAGCAGGCGGTTTTCCGATTTTGAAAGCGAATGGTACCTGCTTGAATCCGTCTATCTGTCAAACGGTGAATGGGATTATGCGGATGTTTCGGATACAAACGGGAATCCTTTGAGAATCTCCGAACTTTACGCCTGCAAGGTGCCCAGATACGTTCAGGTGTTGTGGGAGCGCGGACTGCCCTGTGTAACCGAACGTTTCCGGGATTGCTGCCTTCGCCATGGTTTCAGCGGCGTCGATTTTTATTGGATCAGAGACAAAGGGCGGTATCATGCGACGCAATTTTTCGGGCTGATGATCGATCGGATGGTTCCGGAATTTGCGTGTGACCGGTATTTGTCATACTCCGATTCAAAGGACAGTTATAAGAAGCAAGACCACTCCCCGGGTTCCCCTCTCTATCAAAGGTTTTTGCAACTGGGCGGCAGGTTGCCGGAACTGTCGCAAATGTTCTACGACTTAAATGTCGATTTACCCGTCCAGCTGCCGAGAAATCAAATGCCGGAAACCGATTTTGCCTATCTGTATTTCTTCCGGCCGGATTACCATCAGCATTATGCTTTGATTCGAAAGCGCGCGGCGGAAATTCTGGTGACGGAGAAAGCGATCCGGCAAGAATATTTGATACCGGTCGCGCTCTATGATACGGAGCCTGCGGGATATTATATCCAGCCGTCGGAGCCAATCCCGTATCCCGCAGCGGACGTGGTGAGACGTCTCGCTTCGGATTATGAGGCATTGAAGCAAAACCCGAGGCCTGAAAGGAAAGTTTCCGAAAAAGACGCGCTAAAATTATTGAGAAAAATCAAATCGCTAAGACGCGAAGATTTTCATAAAGGGATGGCAAAAAAGCAGCTGGCTGCTTTTGCCGCAACCCCGTACGAACGGCTGGCCCCTTACTATGCCATATCGGACGGCGGTTATTTGTCGGATGAATACAGGTTTCTGCCTTATTCGGAATCGGCAAAGGAAACGCAAGGGTATGCGGTGAGTCTTGAGCAGGAAGGAATGCCGGACGACAGGCTTAGAGGGATCGTCATCGCGGCGTGCGCGGACGGCGATCTTGTTGTCGTTTGTGAGGACGGCACGGTAAACCGCATCAGCCATGAAACGATGGATGTTTATGAAAGCTGGGACAGCGTCGCGCAATTTTTCTATGATACTATACTGGATGATGAGTGATGTGTCGATGTCTAAAATATGCAGCCGGTTTTGGCAACGTAGCTAAATGAAAAGCGGGATGATGCTTCATGAACTGGATGATCGCAGCTTTGAAGCGGGTGCTTTCGCTTCAGCCGAAGGAAGACATTTTGTCCATACAGGAAGTGAGGGGCGGGGACATCGGGCGTTCGTATCGTGTGGAGACGACGGAACGCAGGCTGTTCGTCAAGTACCGGCCCGATCTGTCCGGCCTCGTATTTCAGCGGGAAGCCGAAGGGTTGGCGCTGTTGGGAGAAACCGGTGCGGTGGCTGTCCCTGAAACGTATTATGCCGGAGGGATTCCCGAACGGGACGGCGGCATGATCGTACTGGAGTGGATCGAGTCCGGTTCTTTCAGCCCGATGATGGATGAAACGTTCGGAAGCAAACTTGCCGATTTGCACCGGACAAGATCCCCGGGAGGGCGATTCGGCCTCGACAACGACAATTACATCGGCCTGCTTCCGCAGCCGAACGGCTGGTGCGACACGTGGACGGAGTTTTATTTGCAGCGGCGCCTTATGCCGATGATCAGGCTGGCGGAGCAACGCGGGCGGCTGCCCGCCGAACGGAGAAGGCGGCTGACACGCCTGGCGGAATCGCTGGATCGTTGGATACCGGAGACTGCCGAGCCGTCCCTGCTTCACGGCGATCTGTGGCACGGGAACCGGATCGCGGGCGGTGACGGACAACCGTACCTCATCGATCCGGCCGTTTTCTACGGCGACCGGGAATACGAAATGGCGTTTACCGAACTGTTCGGCGGGTTTTCGCCGCGATTTTACGCCGCTTATGAAGCGTCGTATCCGCTCCCGCCGGATTATCCCGAACGCCGCCCTCTCTACCAGTTGTATTACCTGCTCGTCCATCTGATTTTGTTCGGCGAAGCGTACGGTTCGTCCGTCGACAGGGTGCTTGTTCGTTATGTCGGGTGAAACGGCAATCACTGTTTCCGCCTTGCGGAGGAGTGCACGTCTGCGGACTTGCCCGCACCGTTGAGTGCGATTGCGCCGCCCGGCGTTCGAGTCGGCATGGCTCTTGAATTTGCTGGAAAAGGATGAGGAATTGTGGTGAACATATTGGTCGTCGACGATGATCCGCACATTCGGGAACTCGTCCGGCATTTTTTGCAACAGGAAGGCTTCACCGTCCATGAGGCGGCCGACGGCGCGGAAGCTCTCAGGAAACTTGAATCGGTGAAAGCGGACCTGATCATCCTTGACATCATGATGCCGAACATGGACGGTTGGGATTTGTGCCGCGAGCTCCGGGAACATTACGATCTTCCGCTGCTCATGTTGACGGCGAAAGGCGAAACGGCGGAAAAAATCAAAGGATTTCAGCTCGGCACGGACGATTATCTCGTCAAGCCGTTCGATCCGCTCGAATTGGTCGTCCGGGTGAAAGCGTTGCTGAGGCGGTACCGGATCGCCGCGTCCCAGACGGTGCGGATCGGCAATGTGACGCTCAACCGCAAAACGTTCGAAGTGATCGTCGACGGCAAAAGCACGGTCATCCCGCTAAAAGAATTTGAACTGCTGTTCAAACTGGCCAGTTATCCGGGCAGAACGATTACGCGCGAGCAGTTGATCGAAGATATATGGGGCTACGACTATGAGGGGAACGAGCGGACCGTCGATGTGCACATCAACCGGTTGCGCGAGCGTTTTCCGGAAGACCGTCACTCGTTCCGGATCGTCACGGTGCGCGGCCTCGGCTACCGACTGGAGGTGCGTTCGTGAGAAACGGATGGATGAGAAAAGGACGGAGACTGTTTCAGGGACTCTCGATGGCGATCCTCGTCTTGCTCAGTCTGGGCGTCTGCTGGACCGCCGCTTATTTCATCACCTCCGGCATATACAGCCGAATCGGCGTGCAACCGAACGGCCTTATCGCGCAGCTTGTCAACTCGGTGCTCGGGTTGTGCATTCTCGGCGTCATTCTGGCGGTCATCTCCCGGCTTTCGTTTTCCGGTCATCAGGCGAAGTTCCAGACGGTGATCGACGCGATGAGAAAGCTGTCCAGGGGCGACTTTAACGTCAGCCTGGACATCAGGCAGGCGGTTGACAATCAGTTCGGACAACTCATACGTTCGTTCAATGATATGGCCGCGAGGTTGGGCGACATGGAGAAGATGCGCCAGGAGTTCATTTCGAACGTTTCGCACGAGATCCAGTCTCCGCTCACTTCCATCAGAGGATTCGCCCGCGCGCTTCGCAATCCCCGTCTGAGCGACGAGGAACGCAATCATTACCTCGACATCATCGAGACGGAGAGCATGCGGCTGTCCAGATTGAGCGACAATCTGCTGAAACTGACTTCCCTCGAGTCCGAGCATCATCCGTTCGAGCCGGTCCGGTACCGGCTGGACAAACAGCTTCGGGAAGTCATTCTCGCTTTTGAACCCCAATGGACGGACAAATCCATCGATGTGGATGTCAACCTCGAAGAAGGGGAGATCGTCGCCGACCGCGACCTGATGAACCAAGTGTGGGGCAATCTGATTCATAACAGCATCAAATTCACGCCGAGCCGCGGGACGATCGGCATCCGGCTGAAATTTGCGGAAGGGGATGCGGAGGCGCTCTTCTCCGATACGGGCATCGGCATCGGAGAAGAGGATCTGCCGCGCATTTTCGAGCGTTTCTACAAAGCGGACAAATCTCGGAACCGTTCCGCGGGCGGCAGCGGTCTCGGGCTGGCCGTCGTGAAAAAGATCGTCGATCTGCATCGCGGTTCAATCGACGTGCGGAGCGAGCCCGGCAAAGGGACCGCATTCACGGTGCGGCTTCCGGCGGCCGGACCGGCCGCTCCTTCAGCGGCACGTCACATTTCGGGCGGCGGCGCGGCGGAGCGGGGGGCGGACGCTCCAGCGGGCGGTTCCGGGCGCCGATGAGTGAAGGCACGCTTTAGCGTTTGGCGGTCACAGAGCTTGTCGTCGCCGCATCATTTCGCGAGCGCAGGGTTAGTCGCCGCCGCGACGCTTTTACAAGTGCGGGAAAACTGGTGCGCTTGAATATGTGAGCGTAAATAAGTCAATCGTGCCGCTGATCCGCAAGCGGCGGAAGGCCTGGTTCGGCCATCCAACGATGTTTTGTGCGCAGGTTCGGCAAGCGTTAACGTCCGCAAGCGCAGGGCTAGCCGGTGAGATTGATACCCTAGCGTAAGTCAAGCATGCCGCAGCCCCGTAAGCGGAAGGCCGGATTCGGCCGCTGCAATGCTTTCGTGATCGCGTCATTAGGCGCGGCGCATATAGGCCCGAACCGTAAGCGGCGCGAATACCGCCGCGATGACGGCGGCACCCGCCAGGGCAATGACGACTTCCCGCCCGGCCGTTCCGGCATTCGCCAGTTCCCGGACGGCGGATACAAGATGCGATACCGGGTTGACATGCACGAACCGCTGGAGCCAGAGCGGCATCGTTTCCACCGGCACGTAGGCGTTGGAAACGAAGGTGAGCGGAAACAGCACGAGCATGGAGATGCCCTGCACGGCGGTTGCCGATCGCACGATGACGCCGATGAAGGCGAAGATCCAACTGACGGCCCAGGCGCATGCGATGACCAACGCCCCCGCCGCTGCGACATATCCGAGGCCGCCCTCCGGACGGTAGCCCATCAGGTATCCCATGGCGAACGTCAGCACGGTTGCGACGGCATACCGGACCGTATCCGCGAGAAGGGCCCCGGCCAAAGGCGCGATGCGGGCGATCGGTAGCGACCGGAACCGGTCGAACACGCCTTTGTCCATGTCTTCGCGGAGCTGGACTCCGGTGACGAAGGACGTGGTGATGACCGACTGCACGAGCATGCCGGGGATGATCATAGGCAAATAATCGTGAACGCTTCCCGCGATCGCTCCGCCCAGCAAATAGGTGAACAGCAGCGTGAACAGAATCGGCTGAATCGTCATGTCAACCAGTTGTTCCGGCGTGTGTTTCATTTTCAGCAGACCACGCCACGCCATCGTGAACGAGTGACGGACGGTCTGGCCGAAGCCCGTCCGCTTTTTCAGCCGCGCTTCGGCGCTCCGGTGCGCGGATGCGGCATTCATCGCGCGTTCACCTCCTCCGAACATGCGGATGACCCGTTTTCCGCCGCATGCGAGGATGAATCATCCCCCGCAGGTGCGTCCGATGAACCGGATTCCGGCGATGCGTTCGCCGATGCGGTATGGCCGGTGATCGTCAAAAATACTTCATCGAGCGTCGGTTTTTGCACGCTGAACTCCGCCAACGCAATTCCCCGGTCCCGGAGGGCTATAAGCAGATCCGCCGCCTGGCCGGCATTCGACAGCGGTGCGGTGATGATCCTGGATTCGGCGGACATGCCGGAGCGGACCCTGAGCACCCGCTCCACGATGAGACGGGCGTCCGCAATGTCCCGGGCATCTTGCACTTTCAGCCGCAGCGATGAGGAACCGACCGACGCTTTCAGGTCATCCGCCGTGCCTTCCGCAACGACCCGGCCGCGGTCGATGACCGCGATGCGGTCGGCCAGCTGATCCGCTTCCTCGAGATACTGCGTCGTCAACAATACGGTTGATCCTTCCTCCGTCAATCGCCGGATCAGGCTCCACATCTGCGCGCGCGTGCGCGGATCGAGTCCGGTCGTCGGTTCGTCCAGAAAAAGGAGCGGCGGCTGCGCGATGAGACTTACCGCCAGATCGAGCCGGCGGCGCATGCCTCCCGAAAAATGTTTCACCGGACGCTTCGCGGCTTCGGTCAATCCGAACTGATCCAGCAGTTCCGCAGTCCTTTGCCGCGCCTTGTCGCGTCCGAAACCGTGCAGACGGGAAAACAGCATCAGATTTTCCCAGGCGCTCAATGACTCGTCGACCGACGCATATTGTCCCGTCACCCCGATCAACTGACGCACAGGATGAGGTTCTTTCACGACATCGTATCCGAATATGCTCGCCGACCCCGCATCCGGTCTGAGAAGCGTCGCCAGCATGCGGATGGTCGTCGTTTTGCCCGCCCCGTTCGGACCGAGCACGCCGTAGATCGAACCGCTCCGCACCTTCAGATCGACGCCGTCCACCGCGCGGTGTTGGCCGAATGCTTTCACGAGTCCGCGCGCGTCCACGGCCCATTCGGCGTTCGGCGGCATCATGTTGCCTGTAGGCTTCATGGCGTCTCCTCCAATCTTCAATGTTTTGCAAGAGGATGATACCGAAGCAATGTAAACTGAATGTAAACGGACGAAACTGACGAAGAGCAGGCGAGGGAGTGCACCGCCGAGGAATGAACTTCCGTGGATGGACCAGACCTTATACGTGTTCAAAAGGATCGGTTTGACTTTGTCAAAATACCATGCCATGCGATGTCTTTTATGTTACGATGCAGAAGAGGCATGCGGTTCAAGCGCTTCGTAAGAATCGATCGTGCGTTCCGGAAGATCAGACGGCGCGTTCCGAAGGAACGCAGCATGCGGTCAAACGTCAAGCGGGGACAAGCGTTTCGATGCGGTCCGGCAATCAAGATGGAGATGCTTTTGCGAATTGACGCGGTGAGCGGTGCGCGAAGGCGATTGAAAGGAATCGGCCGAAAGGAAGGTTGCTCTGAAAATCGGCTGTGACATGACGGAAAGTGAATCACAAGGGGGATCGGCGTTTATGAAGGGGTTTATGAAATCGGCGATGAAAGCGGGGGCGGCATTGGCGTCAGGCATTTATCTTGTCGTCCTTACTAAACTCATTTTGTTCAAACACCTCGCCTTTTCAGATATCGTCGCGCACTTCACCTTTCGTTTCGAGGGCGGCCCGTACTGGAGAACTCACAACTTTATTCCGTTCAAAACGATTGCGGAGTATTTGTTTCTGAACCAGCATGTTAGTCACACCGTCCGGCTGCAAAACGTGATCGGGAATATCATCGCGTTTGTGCCGTTCGGATTGCTGGTGCCGTTATGTTCAAGCAAGATCCGCAGCTTTAAGACGGTTGCGATTGCGGCCTTCTGTCTGAGTTTGACGTACGAGCTTCTTCAGCTTGTGTTCAGATTCGGCAGTTTTGATGTCGATGATTTGCTGTTGAACACTCTCGGCGGTCTGATCGGCTTTGTTCCGGTCAAACTGGCAAGCATGTACGTCAAACGCGGGCGGAAAGATCAAAAGGCTGAACAAGCTTTATAAAGAATGGTTTTATCAAGAGCAGCTAAATAGAAAGAAGTTTTATAGAGAAGAGGCGATATTTGATAGCAGCAGATTTTATAGAGCGGATAGAAAGCAGCATTTGTAAAGGCTGCAGGAATGGAGGTTCCACAGAGAAACGCTGCAATAGGGAGGAACAACCGGTTCTCAACGGTTGAACGTTGTCGGGCGGAAGACGGCTGAACCGCTTTACGAACGTTACGGCATGTCAGGCCTTGTAAAGAGCTTTTCAAGCGCAAAGGCCAGGTTCTTTCGTATTGCGGCTAAGCTGAGTTTCCGCCCGTTATGTTTTGGATACCATCCGTGGCATGGCAAATTCACATTTCGCCGCTGTGTGATCGCGCCCTCGCATGTCCTTCAGAACGATCAGGCCCCGACGTCATGGATGTCCTTTTTCATGACTTCCTCCACCGACATCCGCAGAACCTTTCCATGATCATGCTTTCTCCGATTCACGGAGACAATGGAGCGTGGAAGCCTGGCCGGTGAACGGAAAATTTTCATTTTTCGTTCCAGCCAAACAAAAAAACGTATGGCTCTCCGGGATGCCGGCCGGATGAAACGGCTGAACGAACGGGCACTTCGGGTTTTTCCGGCTTTATTGCGTATCTTCCGATTCCGCTTCTTTCGGGATGTACTTGAAAATTTCCCCCGTTTCCAGCGCGTCGATGAGACGGGTCAGCCATCGATAGTAGGAAAGCGCGCTTTGGATCTTGCGGATGTCGGCGCTCACCACGCGCGCCAGGGTGTCGTTGTCCTCGTCTTCCTCCAAAAGCTGTTCCAGTTCCCCCAGCGACCGGGTGAGGGCCTGGACGTTCTGCTCGATGGATTTCCGCCATTTGATGGAGAAGTAATCGGCGAACGTCTGGTGCCAGTCCATTTCCACCTCGTAGAGATCTTTCCTGGATCCCTTGCTCCAAACTTTGTTCACCATTTTCAGATCGGTCAACATGCGCATCCCCGTGCTGATGCTCGTTTTGCTCATGCCGATTTCGGCCGCCATCTCGTCGAGGGTGACGGGATGCTCCTTGAAATAGATATGACCGTACAGATGCCCAACGGACAGGGTGATGCCGTACAGATTCATGTTTTTTCCGATGGAATCGATGACGCGGTGGCGCGCTTTCTCGATCCTGACTTTCTGCTGTTCGGACAGTTCTTCATGAGAGATCATTCGTGAACGGCCTCCAGATTTGCGGACAGTAAAATAGTAAATCTCATTATAAACAACGAAAAAACCAAAGTAAAGGCAATGATCCGGACGAAAAACTAAGGATATCGGAGTATACGTTATGATTTGTACGTAAAGTTAATTCTGTACATAAAATATGAACGATATAATGTTTTGACCTGTTTTTTTGATCAAAGTTAAACTAAAAAGGCGCATTGGCCCGGCTATCTTTTCCGCAAGGAGGTGCAAGCATGCCGATGAATCCGGTCATAGAGACGAGAAACGTCACCAAAATCTTCGGCAGGGACCCGCGACGTGCGTTGGCGCTGCTTCAACAGGGCTTTTCCAAGGAGTGCATTTTGCGGAAAACCGGGATGACCGTCGCCGTTAATCGGGTCAGCCTGTCCATCAGAGAAGGCGAGATCTTTGTCATCATGGGATTGTCCGGCAGCGGCAAATCGACACTGGTTCGCCTCCTCAATCGGCTGATCGAGCCGACGGAAGGAGAAGTGCTGATTCACGGCCGGGACATCATGAGGATGGACAAGAAGCAATTGTTGACGCTGCGCCGCAAGACGATCAGCATGGTGTTCCAACGGTTTGCCCTGTTTCCCCATCGAACCGTGGCGGAGAACGTGGAATACGGACTGGAAGTGCAGGGCGTTCCCAAAAAGGAGCGGCGCGAACGGGCGCGCCAGGCGCTGGAAATGGTCGGCCTGGCCGATTGGGCGGACCGGATGCCCGATGAGCTGAGCGGCGGTATGCAGCAGCGCGTCGGCATCGCCCGCGGGCTGGCCGTCGACCCCGACGTGCTGCTGATGGACGAGGCGTTCAGCGCCCTCGATCCGCTGATCCGGCGGGAAATGCAGGATGAACTGTTGGATCTGCAATCGAAAATGCAGAAAACCATCGTGTTCATCACCCACGATCTGAATGAGGCGTTGCGCATCGGGGACCGCATCGCGCTGATGCGGGACGGCACCGTTGAGCAGATCGGCACGCCGGAAGAAATTTTGACCCGTCCTGCCAACGAATACGTGAAGCGGTTTGTGGCCGACGTCGACCTGTCCAAGGTGCTGACCGCCGCCCATGTCATGATCAGTCCGGAAATGATCACGCCGGAACGGGGCCCCCGCGTAGCCTTGCAGCTCATGCGGGAACGGGGCATTTCCAGCATCTATGTTGTGGACAAACACAAGCGGCTGATAGGCGCGGTAACGGCAGAGAAAGCCTCGCAAGCGGCCGGCGAAGGATGGCCGCTGGATGAAATCATCGACCGGAACGTGGAAACGGTGCGGCCGGACACGCTGCTCAATGATCTGTTCGAGAAGGTCAGCAACGTCCGGATTCCCCTTGCGGTGACGGACGATGGCGGCAAACTGCTCGGGATCGTCATCCGCGGCAGCGTGTTGGCTGCCTTGGCGGGCGCCCGTGAAAAGGAGGGGGATGGGTCGTGACCGTACCGAAAATTCCGTTAGGAGAATGGATCGAACGGGGAACGGACTGGCTGGACGCCTCTTTCGGCCCGCTGTTTGACGGCATCAAATCGGCCATCGGCGGCCTGGTGGGCTTTTTCGAATGGGTGCTGCTGTCCGGACCGGCCTGGTTGTGGATGATGCTGTTTGCCGCTCTGGCCTGGTGGCTCGGCCGCTGGAAATTCGTCGCGTTTACCTTGCTCGGACTTGGTCTCATCCTCAATCTGGGCTATTGGGATCCGACGATGAAGACGCTGGCCATGGTCTTCACCGCCGCCCTGATCTCGATGCTGCTTGGCGTTCCGATCGGCATTTTCTGCTCGCGCAGCAACGCGGTGCAAAACATCGTCATGCCGATTCTCGATTTCATGCAAACGATGCCCGCTTTCGTCTATCTGATTCCGGCCGTTACGTTCTTTTCCCTCGGGGTGGTACCCGGTGTCATCGCTTCCGTCATTTTCGCCATCCCCCCGACCATTCGGCTGACCAATCTGGGCATCCGCCAGGTGCCGGGAGATTTGATGGAAGCCGCCAGCGCGTTTGGTTCCACGTCGCTGCAGAAGCTTGTGAAGCTGCAGCTCCCGCTTGCTCTGCCGACGATCCTGGCCGGCATCAACCAGACGATCATGCTGTCGCTGTCCATGGTGGTGTTTGCCTCGATGATCGGGGCGCAGGGCGTCGGCGCGGTGGTGTACAAGGCGGTGACGCAAGTGAAGATCGGCGAGGGATTTGAGGCGGGCCTGGCCATCGTCATCCTTGCCATTTTGCTCGACCGCCTGACGCAAAACATTTTGAAAAAGAAAAGGAAGGTGTAGCGGAATGACATTCGCCCGTTTGACCCGAATGGTGCTGATGCTGGCCGCCGCCGCGGTCCTTCTGGTCACCATCGGTTGTTCAAGGGAACAGGAAAAGAAGATTACGCTGGCCTACGTGGCCTGGGATTCGGAAATCGCAAGCACGCACGTGGTGAAACTGGTGTTGGAGGACAGGCTGGGTTACCAGGTGGAAATGATGCAGGTCGACGCTGGTCCGATGTGGGCCGGCGTCTCGGACGGCAGCGCGGACGCAATGGTGGCGGCCTGGCTGCCGACGACGCACCAGAGTTACTATGAGAAGTTTGAAGGGCAGTTTGTCGATCTCGGACCCAATCTGGAAGGCACCAAGATCGGCCTGGTCATTCCCGCCTATTGGGACGTCCAGTCCATCGAAGATTTGAAAAAACCGGAATACGCCGACGCGGTGGGGCGCCAGATCATCGGCATCGAACCTGGAGCCGGGGTGATGATGACGACGGAAGCGGCGATGGACGCGTACGGCCTGACGGACTGGACGCTGGTGGAAAGTTCGTCCGCCGCGATGGCATCCGAACTGCTGAAGGCGTATCAGGAAGAGCGGCCGATCATCGTCACCGGCTGGACGCCGCACTGGAAGTTCGCCAAGATGGAGCTGAAATATCTCGAAGATCCGCTGGGCGTCTATGGCGGAGACGAACAGATTCATACGATCGTCCGCAAAGGGCTTGAACAGGACCATCCCGATGCGTACCAGTTCCTGGACCGGTTCTTCTGGACGCCTGACGACATGGCGCAGGTGATGGTCGACATCCAGGAAGGCATGGATGCGGAAGAAGCCGCCCGGAAGTGGATCGAAGCAAACGGAGACAAAGTGGACGCCTGGGTGGAAGGGCTGGCGTCATGACCGGCTGGGAAATAGCATAAGATGCGGAAAAAGGACATGCGCGTCGACGCAATGTCCTTTTTCTTGTCTTCTTTGCTGCTTCATGTAACGCCCAGTACAAACTAAACCTACTGAACCTTCCTTAATCATTATTCGTGTATATGCAGCCCGGGTTTTGCTCAAGCCTTCGCATAAGAGATTGTCTGGCTCGGTTCTTTGTTCAGCAAACAAATGACTGAATAGCAAAATCCACAACCTCATGCGGTTGTGGATATGGAGACGAGGATAATGGAACCACTGTCCGAAGATAACGGCACATGGGCTTCTGCGGGTGTAGTGACTTATTCCGTCGAGAGCAACCCATCACATACGGATGCTCGTCTCCGGAGTGTCATTAATCTGAATTATCAGACTTTATGAAGCGTTTGATGTTTATGTAATCACCGAATGAAACCGATTCAATATGTAATCCATCATAAAAGCTTTCTATTTGTAGGTAAGCGGCACCAATGTGATCGGACAAGACGCGATTTGCAACAGCCCCCGGCTTACGCTCCCCAGGTTTTGAATGGAAGGGTCGTCGCTTCCCGCGCCCCGGAGCCCCATGATCACGCATCGCATGTCGGGGTTTTCCGCTTCGAATTTGATTTCGATGGTCGGATTGCCGCCCACTCTCACTTTGGTTTTGTAAGGAACGGATTCTTGCCGGACAATCGAGATCGCTTCGCGAAGCATGTGTTCGCCCAAGATTTGCGAAGAACTGTGCACGCTCAGCAGAACAAGCTCATCTCCGAACGCCTTTGCGGTCGCAATGGCATAACGCAAGGCTTGCAGCGATTGGGGCGAGCCGTCCACGGGAACGATGATCGAACTCATAATGGTACCTCCTCATCCACAATATTCGTTACTAATATTAAATATACAGCGATTAACGAAAATTTGGTAGCGGGTTGTCGAATGATGCGAAAACGATTAGAACCTTGCAGAGCTTCCGTCATCTAAAAAAGTCTATATGGCCGCACTATGGTTGCTTTTTTCGCTGTGGAAGTTTGCCCCTTGAACGCAACTTTTTCGCAGCGGGCCATATTCCGTGTCCGGCAATTGCATGGGATTCTGAATGCGGTTGCAATGAATGGTTCGCGGTCGTACGTTTAAGAGTTTAGCCAAAATAAAAAGGTCCCTTCACGGGACCCAAAAAAAGCGCTCATCGATACGTGACGTGGGGAAGTCGCGTATCCCTGAGATTAATTCGATTCGTTGGCCTTTATCGGATATTCTGTTCCATCGACCGTGACGGACCGGAGTTGGCCCAAGTCGATCAGCCTCTCGAATCGGGCGGACACAGTCGATATTCCTTCTTCCGGGAAACGGGAACCTCCGAAGCCGGTTTCCTGTTTGAACACATCGATGGTCGTTCCGTTCGCGAAATGCAGGGTCACGCTGGGATTGGGGATGGCGTAACCGACATTTCGTTCATGCCCGATGACCACAGCGCTTAGCGGCGAGATCACGACGGTGTGGGGAACGTAGTCCGCCGAAGCGTAATTCGCCTCATCCAGCCGGATCGTCACGGACGGGATGGTGGCGGATGCCGGCGCCGTCAAGGTCAGCAAGGAGTGATCCGCCGTCAGACGAATCTCCAGATCGCCGGCTACAGGCCCGTCAAAACTTCTGAAGACCAACATGAACCGTTTGCTGTTTTGATCCGATAGATGATCCAGTTCCACAACCGATGTGCTGTTCGCCCGGATATTCGGGTCAAGAGAAGCGACCTCCAAATTTGACGGGATGTCTTTCAACTCCTGTCCGGCCTGCTCATTCAGCGCCTCTACCATGACGATGGCCGCCCTGCTGTAGTCGTCCGACAATACTCCTTCCAGCGTCAGCCTGAACCTGTCGCCGGACACGCTTTCTATAGGAAAGAGAATCTGATCTTCAACGAGGTATATGTTGTTGCCGAAGATTTTTTTGAACAGGTCCGTGTAGCTGAAAGCATACGCCGTTCCGGTAAACAGGCAGATCGCCGCCGCAACGAACAACACTTTGGCGATGCCGCCTTTCCGGCGAACGCCGGTAGAGGAAAGTCCGGTAATATTAACAAACATGCGTTGTTTTTGCGCTTCGCTCGGACCGAAAGCATCAATGACCCGATTCAGTTGTTCCGACCGCATACAGATGTCCCTCCATTTCGATCTTTAGCCGTTTGCGCGCCGCATGAAGCTGCGAGCGAACCGTCGATTCTTTCATCTCCAATATGTCGGCGATCTCCCTGGCCGTGTAGCCCTCGTAATAGTACAGATAGACGACGGTTTTGTACTTTGCGGGCATATCCAGCACAAGTCTCCACAGTTCCCGCGCGTCATCTCCGAGGCCCGCGGCGGGTTCCGCCAAACCGTCCATGCTTACCCGCTTCCGTCTCCACCAATGCGACAGCACATTCAGACAATGGTTTCGCGCCGTCCGGATGAGCCAGGCTTTCTCATGTTCGTGATCGGCAAAGGATGTTCCGCTCTGCATCAATTTGATGAAGACGGTTTGGACCGCGTCTTCCGCATCCGCCGCGTTTTTCAGAAGCATGAAACATACCCGGTAGACCATATCGACGCGGCGGTTGTAGATGAGCGCAAACTGCTCGTCGGTCATGCTCAACTTCATTTTCACTCCTTTCTTTCTCCTTCACTTATTACACAATCGACGCGGCCGGAATGTTGTCTGAATCGCCGTCCAAATGAAGAAGAAATGTCGTTTCGACGGAATCCGTTCTAAGCCGTGCAACGTGAACAGAGAGACATGGCTTGAAGGAAAGGACTTCCGCGGATGCCGCCTGCCAACGGCAACTTCCGGGAAGTCCCAAGTTGAACGGTGACGCGGTTCCATGACCGGCGCATGAAAGGACACATGAAACGCAAGACGTTTCGCTTGACGCGGCGCTGGATACGGCGCATAAGATCGCGCGGGGGCCCCGCCGTCATCGGTTATACCATTCCGCCTGCGTCGAGTACAGCCGCGCGTATTCTCCGTTGAGGGACATCAACTCCTCGTGCGTTCCGTCTTCCACGATCTCGCCGTCCTTGAACACGACGATTCTGTCCGCGAGCGATGCGACGCTTATCCTGTGCGTCACCATGATGACGGTTTTGCCCTCGGACATGTCCAGATACTTCTTGAATATCTCGGTTTCGGCCAACGGGTCAAGGTTGCTCGTCGGTTCGTCCAGAATGATCAGGTCGCGGTCGCGGTAATACGCCCGCGCGATCGCCAGCTTCTGCCATTGGCCGCCGGACAGTTCCGTTCCCCCGATCTCTTTTCCGAGCAGCGCATGCTTGTCCGCGCCATCGAAGCCGGCAAAGCGGAGCGCCCGGTCGATCGCTTGTTCATCCCGTTCTTTCTCCACGTCGCCTAAAAACACGTTGTCCGCGATGGTGAAGGTGTGGAACCGCGCCGGTTCCTGAAATACGCTTGCCGTCGAATTGTAATGATCGGCGGCGTCCGTATCCCGGGTGCTTTTGCCGTTGATCCGTATCTCTCCGCTTGACGGTTCCAGCATCCTGGTCAGCAGCTTGACGAACGTCGTTTTTCCTGCGCCGTTCTCTCCGACGATGGACACTTTCTGCCCGCTTGGAATCTTGAAAGACAATCCTTTGAGGACGTCTTTCCCGGTGCCGGGATATCTGAACCAGACGTCGCGGAATTCGATGTCGTAGGAATCGGGCAGCTGTGTCAACGTTCCCTTCGCGTCATCGGACAGATTGAAAAATTTTTCGGTGAATTCGTACGAGTTGATATGATATCCGGACCATTTAAAAAATCCGGAAAAAGCATCTAAATCTTGGTATACATCCCTGAACATTAAGTCGGACATCGCAATAAACAAGCCGACGGTAATCTCTCCGTTGACAAAGCTGAACACATAGGCGAGCGTGCCGATGCTTGCCACGAAAGCGCTTCCACGCCAATAAATGTACATGGGCCACAAATGTCTAAACGAGTTTTCCGTCCGGTGAAAGGCCTTGTCGATGATTTCCGCTGAAGCTTCATTCTCATAATGCTCATATTTCATCGTTTTGAGCTTTCGCAGCATGCGGGATTTGTACGCCGTTCGAAAAATGAGGAGCGATCGTTGTTCACCGTAAGTATAGACATATGCGCCGAGGATGGAAGGCAAAATGCGTTGATGACAAACAGCACAAGAAAGATGGAATATTCTGAAAACGGCATCTTGTTCATGGCTACAGCGATTCCGCCGTCAAATACGTTTTGGTTAATGTATACGCCGAGCGGCGTCAAAAGCCCGCTGACAATGGTAAAAACAAAGGTGCACACCACCATCACGGGAGCCTCGGCAAAAACGGTGCTGATAATGTCTCGATAAGCTCGGAAGATTCGGTTCAGATTCATCTTATCGTATCTCCTTATGGATCAGTGTCCGACGCTGCATGATTGATTGGTGAACTCCTCATGCGAGGCGGCCGCACGGGGAGTTCGCCGGCGGAATCCGGGCAGGGAGCCGGTGTCCGGAACACCGGTTTCCATCCCGATGTTCCGTTTCACGTTAAGCAGGCCTTTAACGTCTCGCCGATGCTGTCGTTGATGATCAGCTCCGCCATATCGTCGTATGGCGTGGACGATTTGTTGATCAGCACCAGATGTTTTCCGGAGAAATACCGGATCAGTCCCGCGGCCGGATACACCCGCAACGATGTGCCGGCGACGATCAGCACCTCCGCGCGGGCGATGTACTCGACGGATTTGTTCAAAATGTCCGTGTCCAGGTTTTCACCGTACAGTACGACGTCGGGCTTCACGATGCCCCCGCATTGATCGCATTTCGGCACGCCCGGCGATTCGATCACATAGTCCAGATCGAAGAACCGCCGGCACTTCATGCAGTGGTTCCGGTGGACGGAGCCGTGCAGTTCCAGCACTTCTTTGCTTCCGGCCTGCTGATGAAGCCCGTCGATATTTTGCGTGACGACCGCTTTGAGCTTGCCCGCCTGTTCCAGCCCGGCCAATGCCAGATGGGCATGATTGGGCCGAGCCTCTTTGTAGATCATTTTGGTTTTGTAGAACTCGAAAAACTCTTCGGGGTGATTCATAAAAAAACGGCGGGACAGGATTTCTTCCGGCGACAGATTTCCCGCGCGTTCGGAGAAAAGACCGCCCGCGCTGCGGAAGTCCGGAATGCCGCTTTCCGTGGAAACGCCCGCTCCGCCGAAAAATACGATGTTGCCGGAACCGTTGATCAACTCCCGCAATGCCGTCAATTTATCCGCTTTTGCATCCAATGAAGTTCACCTCCTGCCTCTGCCTTGTCCTCATCCTTTCCGCGTTCGATCGTTTCTATTTTTTCTTTATATTATAAGACCGCCATGATGAAAATCCCATCATTTTTTCAAACAAACCATACCAAAAGCGGTCTTGCGTTCAGGTTGCAAAAGTGCCATCCTAAAATATAGAAGCCGTAGTAATAAGAGATCGATAAGTTTGATAAGAGACCAAGTCCGCCATTGGATGCGAATTTGTTCTGAAGGAATGGGCGGGCGATCTGCCTGGATGTCGTGTTGGAACCCGGTTTCCGAGGCCGGGTCACGGCGGATTCGGTAACGGTGCATACGCAGCAATCACGATAGCGATTTTTAATGAGCGAATATTCTCGCTGTCCGATTTCGTTGTGAAAAACCCTATGAAAAAGCTCTGCTTGAAGTAATAGGAGTGTGAAGCAATGATAGGCGGAATGATGAACAGCGGAATTTCTTTGTTAAACTTCGACGGTACGCTGCAAAAACAGTCATGGCTTGGGGAATACGAGGGAGAGTGGATCGATTTCTCCGATTTGCGCGGTTGTCAAGGGTATTGCGCGGAAGAATCCTTGCGTAAAATACGGCACCGGCTGCGGTCGAGGAAGCATAAACACATTACCCTGATCGGCAACGGGAACTACCACTATGTCACCTATGTGCTGTTGTCCGAGATCAAACAGCCGTTTTCGCTCATTCTGTTCGATCATCACACCGATCTTGCGGGTAACTCCGGTCTCCCGCTTCTTTCCTGCGGTTCATGGGTCGGCGAAGCGCTGAAGACGTTGCCGATGCTGAAACATGTGGTCATCGTCGGCGCCCGCCTGCCGGACGGCCGCCAGGCATCCATCCTTCCCGGGCGCGTCACCGTCATTCCCGAACAGGAGGCGTGCAGCCTGTCCGCGGCGGAAGTCGCGCAGGCCATCCGCGCCGCGCTGCCTGTGCGAACGATATATATCAGCGTGGACAAAGATGTGCTCGACCGGGAGCACGCGGTGACGAACTGGGATCAGGGCGGCATGACGCTGGGGCAGCTTTTGGACGTGATCCGGGAACTGAAACGGACGCATCAGGTTGCGGGAGTGGACGTTTGCGGGGAACTTCCCTTGTCGCCCGTTGATCTGCTGTCGGGAGAAAACGCGCGGCATTTGCGAAAGAACGAGCTTGCCAATAAGGCGATCGTCGACGCGCTGCTTACCGGCTGACCGATTCGGAGATGACGGGGACGAGAGGCGAGGGCGGGATCGGCCTTACAACCCGAGCCTGCGAATGCGGGGGGGATGTCCGGGTTGCCTAACGGGGACGGCTGCGGATTTCATCCTCATGAACGGATACGAATCGAGGATACGTAAGGTTTGGTTGAATGAGCGGAGAAGAACGTATATTTGCTTGTACGTGCGGCGGAAACGCATGGTTTGCTTGAATGTGTGAAGGAACTCGTATGATTTGCCGGTTGGAGGACAGCATATGGTTTGGTTGATAGAATTGATCGTGTTGTTTGGTTTGTTCACCTTGATGGTCGTCCTTCCAATATTGAGGAATCCGTTATCGATGGTGCATGATTATCCGCCGGATATTTATCGCAAAGCGATGGAACTGGGGCTGGTGAAGCCGTCTCAGACTCGCGGTTCCCGGACGTTTCTCGTCAAGCGGACGGTTGCCGTTGCGTTGATCGGCGTCATATTCGGCTTGCTTGTCCGTTATGCGAACGGCGCGGACGATTTTCTGGCCGGAGCGGGATATACGTATTTGCTCTGGACGGCGGCCAACTGGTATGATGCGCTTGTCATCGATTGCCTTTGGTTTTGCCGCAGCAGGAGGGTGGTCATTCCGGGCACGGAAGGCATGGCGGGATACAAAGATTACTGGTTTCATATCAAAGGAGCCTTCAAAGGGATGCTGTTGGGAGTTCCCTCCGCATTAGTGGCCGGATTGATGGTGGCATTGCTTCGATAGTGAGCCGAGGGGGCGGATGCGGAGGATTTGTTTCGCGGTACGGTTTGTTCGTTGAGCAGATATGGAGCGAAATCAATCGCGATTCTATTCATGTTATTAATTGATTAATTATTTGACGGTTAATGATTAATCGGTATAATAATAGGGGAGCTTTCTGAAAAGGGGTTGAAGATCTTTGCCGCATCCGCTCGAGAATCCGAAGATCGAGGTTCGGCTTTTCCTGACGCTGCATCAGAAGACAAGCAAGCTGACCAAGATATTGGAGTCGAGAATTAAAGTGTTGAATCTGAATTTGGGACGGTTATGTTTGCTGTACATGCTGGAAAAGAAACAGTACGAAGCAGTGCCTTCCGAGCTGGGGGACGATCTTGCCGTTACGCGGGCGAACATCAGTGGTCTGTTGAATGCATTGGAGAAACTTCGTTATATTGAGCGGAAGTTTGATGTCCAGGACCGCAGAAGGGTGAAAGTCGTGATGACGGAGGAGGGAAAACATATTTTGGCGAAGGCATGGCCGATCTACGAAGAAGTGGTCAGCCAATTATTCAATGAACTCAGCGAAGAAGAAAAAGGGTCTCTCTTGAGCATGTTGAGCCGCTTGTGATTCCCTATGCGAAAATAGGGATTCTTTTTCTGCTAATAGTTAAGCGATTAACTACCAATCATTTAATTACTAATTGATTAATGAATGTCGGATGAAGCCGACGGATCGGCGAATGATGATTGGAAGGGGAAGAAGCTGTGAAGAAATTGATCATCACGTTGTGTGTGCTGTCGTTTTTGGCAGGGTTTGACTTGATCGTGACGGTTCCGATGTTGCCGGCCATAAGCGGCGATTTGCAGGTCGACAGGAGATCAGCGGCGTTTTGTTTACTTCGTATGCTCTGTCCTATGCGGTGATCGGTTTAATCGCCGGAAGCATCTCCGATCGGTTGGGAAAGAAGACCGTACTAATGGCGGGGATCGTCATCTTTTCCGGCGCCACTTTCTGGACAGGTCTGGCACATTCTTTCTCCGCTTTGATCGGATTGCGGATCCTGGCCGGGGCGGGAGCGGCAATGATCGAACCCAACATCTATTCCATCGTCGGAGAAATGATCGCTTATGAACAAAGAGGGAAGACCATGGGGCTGGTGTCCGCCGCATTCATTCTCCCGACCATTGTGGGCATACCGGCCGCAGGATTGATCACGGATGTGTTCAGTTGGAGAATCACCTTTATTGCGTTGGGAGCGGCGGGCCTGTTCATGTTGATCGCGGCATGGCGGACGATTCCTGTATTGCCTTCCGCCGGTTCGTCGTCCGTGATCAACATGATCCGACACGCACTGTCCAATCGAACGGTCACGTTAACTTTGCTGATTTCTTTTATGTATTACGGAGGATTGGAGGCCTTGTTCTCCATCATCGGCGTATATTATGATCAGCGTTTTGCATTATCGCCGTCAACGATCGGGCTCATCCTCTTCGTCGCCGGAGGGGCGAGCATTGCCGGCAGTTTGGTCAGCGGAAAGGCGATGAGCAGGCCGCACAATAAAAAAACGATGCTGCTGTGGGTGACGGCAGGTTCATTGATCTCCATTCTGCTGCTGACGGCAAACGACCGGTTTTTGTACGCATCCATAGGTTTGAATATCATATGGTCGTTCTTCTATGCTTTCGGTCAAACGATCATCAACACGTACATGTCGAATCAAGATGACCGCATCAGATCGACGGTGATGTCCCTGAATTCTTCCGCGATGTATTTCGGAGCGACGATCATGAGTGCGGCCGGTCTTACGCTGCTGCATGCGTTTTCGTTTATCGCGGTGGGGGGATTATGCGCCGCCGCTTATCTCATCGCCGCATGGTTGACGCATCGGTTGAGCGTCCATTGAACGTGACGGCCGATTCGTCGCCATGTCCGCGGCTGTTGGAGTTTCCGATGTAGTGGTCGGTATGGGGCTTGCGGGATCGCGAACATGATTCGGAATCCTGTGATCCGATGTTGATGACGCGAGATCCCATTGCTGATGAAAGGCGGTTCCTCAGATCAGTCATACGGCATGGGGCGGTCTGGAAAGTTGATCCGGGGCCGTCCGTGGCCTGATAAAAAAACCAAGAGAGCCGGTCTTACGGCACTCTTGGTTTTGACCTCAATCGCAGGATGGCTGCCGAATCAGGTTACAGACAAGGTTACAGACAGCCCCATTGCCGTACTTATGCACAGGTCTTATCTATATGACGCGAAGGTCATGCTCTTATCCGGCCCGGCGGATCACTTAGCGGTTACGCCGCCGTCGACCGCCAGTTCGACGCCGGTCACATAGGAAGAGGCGTCCGATGCGAGGAACAATGCGGCTTGCGCCACTTCGGACGGCTGTCCGACTCTTCCCATCGCCGTCATGCTGAGGAAATATTGCAGCGTTTGCGGATCGTTGATATACGGAGCGCTCATCGGCGTTTCTATGTAGCCTGGGTGGAGGGAATTCACCCGGATGTTGTCCCGGCCGAAATCGACGGATGCCGCTTTCGTGAGCATGCGGACCGCGCCCTTGGAAGCCGTGTATACGCCCGCTCCGCAGCATCCGGAAAGTCCCGCGATCGATGAAACGTTGATGATGGAACCGCCGCCGGCTTCCTTCATGTGCGGAATAACGTATTTCATGCCGAGGAAGATGCTCGTGACGTTAATGGCCATCACTCTGTTCCATTGTTCGACCGTCGTATCGAGCACCGTGCCGGGGAAAGATACGCCCGCGTTGTTGACCAGCACGTTGATCTTGCCGTACGTTTTCAGGCAGGTGTCGATCACCTGTTTCCATTGATCTTCGGAACTGACGTCATGGGCGAGTGCAATGGCCTTGCCGCCTTGCTTCGTAATTTCTTCGACGACGGCACGGACGGCGCTTTCGTTAATGTCGGTGGCAACGACCTCGGCGCCTTCCTGCGCGAACAACACCGCCTCCTCACGTCCCATGCCGCTTCCTGCCCCTGTGATAATCGCTGTCTTACCTGCAAGTTGTCCCATCTGTTATCACCTCTTGATTATTCTGTCTTGCGTCCGGCAAATCATACGCATTCATCCAGTGACATCGGACGGCGATTTTGTAAACGCTTCCAAAAATGGCGGCGATCATACGTCAATTTTGGAAGCGTCCGCTTGCCGCGATGGCAGAGGATCATGCGGCACAGTTGACAGTTTGACCATCAACTTGGTATTCATTATATCAGCCTTCACAGGCATCGGCAATATTTTCCTCGCGTAAGGAACGGATGCCCGGGGCACATCGTTCAGTGAATCTCAAAAAAATGATAGCGCGTGACGGAGGAAGACGAACGAATGGAACGGCTGAGACAAGCGCTTCGGTGCATTGACGGAAAAGGTTACAAAGCATACAAGGACATCGAGGGAAGTTATCGCGGCGACGGTTTCGTCCTGCATATCGATCACGTGCAGGGCGACCCGTTCGCATCGCCTTCGCGGGTTCGGGTGGAGGTTGAGCCCGTTGCCGCAGGAGTGGAAGCGCATTGGCTGAATCCGCCCTTTCGGCGAACGGCGGCGGAAGATTTCTTCGCCCGCAGCGTGGCGCAGGCGATTCGCGGGCGTTCCCCGCGAGGGAGCATCGGGCACGGCAAGAGCGGCCTGATCGCGATCGACGTACCGGGCCAGCAAGTGTTGCCGCGGACGGCGGTGACGATCGACACGAAACGGCTGGAAGTTCGGCTGTCGGTCGGGCTGCCCGCCGCCGGGCGGACGATTCTCGGGCGCGAAGCGGAGAAGCTGCTCTGCGAAGCGGTTCCGCAGATCGTCCGCCTGGGCGTGCTGCGGGCGGATCGGGACAAGCTGGGTCGGCATCTGGAACTGGCGGACCAGCAGGAGGCGATCCGCGCTTATTTGCGCGAGCGCTGTTATGTCGCTTTCGTCGCCGACGGGGCCGTACTGCCGCGGGAAAGCGGCAACAGCGACCGCCCGATGAAGGGGAGCGGCGTCGTGCCGTTCCGTTCGCCGGACAGCCTGGCGGTGGAAATTCCGGTGCCGCACCGGAAGTCGATTCGCGGCATGGCGATTCCGAGAGGCGTGACGCTGATCGTCGGCGGAGGGTATCACGGCAAGAGCACGCTGCTGCACGCGTTGGAGCGCGGCGTCTACAATCACGTCGAGGGGGACGGCAGGGAGTACGTCATCACGGAGGAGACGGCCGTGAAGATTCGGGCCGAGGACGGCCGCCGCGTCGAGTGCGTCGACATTTCGCCGTTCATCGCCGGTTTGCCTTTCGGCAAACGGACGGATCGCTTCTCGACCGACGACGCGAGCGGCAGCACTTCGCAGGCGGCGAACATCATGGAAGCGCTGGAAATGGGCGCGGGGACGCTCCTGATCGACGAGGACACGAGCGCGACCAACTTCATGATCCGCGACGCCCGCATGCAGCGTCTGGTCGCGAAAAGCAAGGAGCCGATCACGCCCTTCGTGGACAAGGTGCGGCAGTTGTACGACCAACACGGCGTATCCACGGTTCTGGTGGTGGGCGGCTCGGGCGACTACTTTCAGGCGGCGGATACGGTCATCATGATGGACGAGTATGTGCCCGTCGAGGTGACGGCGGAAGCCAAGCGCATCGCGGGCGAATGCGGCGGCGGCAGAACGCCGGAAGGCGGCGATGCGTTCGGAACGGTGACGGCGCGCATCATCAGACCGGACAGTTTCGATGCCACGCGGGGCCGCCGGGAGAAAGTCGACGCGAAGGGCTTAAGCACCATCCTGTACGGAACGCATGAGATCGATCTGTCGCAGGTGGAACAGCTTGTCGACCCGAGCCAAACGCGGGCGATCGCGCTCATGATGCAGGAACTGGCGAAACGGGCGGAGAGAGGGGCGTTGACGCTGCGGGAACTGATCGACCGGCTGTACGAGGATATCGCCGCGCACGGCCTGGACATCCTGTCGCCCCATCGCGGCAAGCATCCGGGCGATCTGGCATTGCCCCGCAAATTCGAACTGGCGGCGGCGGTCAACCGGCTGCGCACGCTGCAAGCGCGGACGGCGGTTCGGGGGACACAATAACTGTCCCATTATCCCGCGCTCCTCGTGTGACTGTGCATTCCTGCGAAATTCATCGTCCATCCGGATTATTCGGAAAGACGGCAAACAGACGCATGATGACGGGAGAAGGATCAAGGTTGCACCGGCCGGTTTAATCATATCCCGCAATGAAAAACCCGCAAACGCTGTACGGCAATCTTCGTTCGGCGGCATTTGCGGGTTTTGTTATGCCTCATGACCTCATGGATGTTTTCCTCCTATACTCCAGCAGGCGGTTGACCTTCAGGGCGAGGTGCAGTTGGAACTGCGCCTCCGGGTCTTTCAGCGGCATGTCGAGCACCTGCTGAATGCGCTCCAGGCGGTTGTTGATGGAATTGTAATGACAGAACATGGTTTTCGCCGTTTCTTTGGCATTGGCGCCGCAGCGCAAATACGTTTCCAGCGTGTGCAGCAGATGGGATTGATGCTTGCGGTCGTATTCGACCAACGGTTCCAGGATGGAAAGCAAACGTTCCGAAATCTTCTCGTGATCCGACAGCAGGCGAAGCAGAGGGTAAACGCCCATCTGCTCATGGCGGACCACACGCTGCCCGGGCGCCGCCACACCTCCAAGCTCCAGCGCTTCCAACGCATCGCCGTACGCCTTGGGCATATGTTCCGTTTCGGCGATGGAACTGATCCCCACCTGCATGTCCCCGATGTGGTAGTCGCGGTGAAGCATTTCCCACAATTCATCGAAAGACGGCCCCGCCTGAATGCAGTAACTTTCCGGAAGGAGCAGGACGAGGTGTGTGGCCGTTTCAAAGTAATGGATGCGGTTGTTATCCAGGTATTTCACCAAGCTCCCCGAGGCGTTCAGTTGCTTCGGCGCATCCGACAAGTGCGTGACCGCGACGGCGTAGCGCGAAGATAACCGGATGTCCGTCAAAGCGGCTTGCATGGATATCGTCCCGGGATCTTTCCATTCTCCGAATATCCACGATTTCAAAAAATGCTCCTTGCGGTAACGGTTCAGACTGTTTTCCGACAAAATTTCCAGCAGCACCTCGGAGATCGTCTGGGAATAGCTGAACGTCTGCGAAAGTTCGAGAATCGGAAAATCGTATTCATTCGATAACCGGATCATCGGTTCGGGAATTTCATCGAAATATCGCCTGGTCTTGAACGCAAGCGCGGATACGCCTTTGCGGGCCAGCGTCGGGATCAGCCGTTCCTGCGCTTCCGGGTCGTCTTTGATGGAATAGCCGGTCGTGAGCAGCAGATCTCCTTTTCTCAACCATTGATTCACGTCGGGAACTTCCATCACGTTCACGTTCGTAATATGGTTGGTCAATCCGCCATGTCCTGCGCGGACGGGATCGGCACTGAACAAATGAGGCTTTCGTACGATCAGTTTTTGCACCGTAATTCCCACCATGATGTTATCCTCCATAACTATAAATGTAATGTATTATAACACTATATGTCGAAACTGTGAACAGATCACATCGTTTTCTGAAAATCGTATGAAGGCTTAACGTTGTTCGTTATTTGGTTGTGTAATATATTATTACACATAAACAGAAATCAAACATACACAACAAGGATGGGAGATGGAACAATGATGAAGAAACTGCTGGTGGTCGCTTTATTGTTCGCGTTGGTTTTTGTGGGGGCTTGCGGAAAGAGCGGGAAAGAGGACCCGGACACGGCAGCCGCCGGGGGAACGAACGCCGGGGAATTGAATGCCCTTGAACGGATTAAACAACGCGGGAAATTGATCATTGCCACAAGCGGCAACTATCGTCCGGTCACCTTCACGAACACCAGCGGCGAACTGGTCGGTTCGGACATCGATGTGGGGAAACTCCTTGCGGAAGGTCTGGGCGTGGAAGTGGAGTTCGTCATCGGCAACATCGCGGGACTGATTCCCGGCATGATCGCGGGCAAATACGACCTCGTCATGTCCGGTTTGATGACGACGGAAGAACGGAAAAAATCGATCGATTTCACGGTTCCGTACGCCTTTGACGGCACGATCGCCGTGACATTGGAAACCAACACGACGGTGGAAGACATGACCAAACTCGATGGCCTCGTCGTCGGCGTCATCGGCGGTTCGGCGCATCAACCGAACGTGGAAGCGATCGGAGGATATAAGGAACTGAAGGAATATCCGGGCAACGCGGAAGCTTTCGCCGATTTGAAAAACGGAAGAATGGACTTGTATGCAACCGGAAGGATCGTCGCGAACGACTACATTCAAAACGATACGGGCAGCCCGAAGCTGAAGATGGTCGGGGAAGTGTATAATCCGCTGGATATAGCGGTCGGCTTGCCGAAAAACGAACCCGAACTGAAAGAAGCCCTCAACAAGATCATCGAAGAGAAACGCGCGGACGGCACGCTCGCGCAAATCGAAATGAAATGGTTCGGCTTTACCTTCGAAAAGTAAGGCAATCCAAATCCAATAAATCGAGAGTGATTGTATGAACTGGGACATCATTTCCGGCTACGGAGACATGTATCTCCAAGGTGCCTTGACGACGCTGAAGGTCTGTCTGCTCGCCATCGTCTTCTCCACGCTGTTGGGATTCTTCATCGCGCTGATGCGGCTTTCCGGTTCCCGCATTTTGAGAGGCATCGCATTCACGTATGTGTGGGTTTTTCGAGGCATACCGCTGATGCTGGTCCTGTTCTGGTTGTATTACGCCCCGCCTTTCGACATCATGCTCCCGGCCTTCGTGGCCGGGGTGGTGGGGATGTCCATCAACTCCGCCTCGTTTAAATCGGAAATTATTCGCGCCGGTTTGATGTCTGTCAACAAAGGGCAACTGGAAGCCGCGGAAGCGATCGGGATGAATCCGTTCCAGAAGATGTTCAAAGTGCGTTTGCCGCAGGCGATCCGGCTCGTCATTCCGCCGTACATCAATAACTGCGTCATCATGATGAAGGAATCGGCCCAAGTTTCGATCATTACGGTGCCGGACCTGATGATGGCGGCGCAGAAAGCGTACAACAGCACGTACACGGTGGCGGAGACGCTGGGCGTTGCGGGAGCGGTCTACTTGACGCTGACGAGCAGCTTGATGCTGCTGCAATTCATCACCGAGAAAAAACTCAGAATAAACAAGCATTAGGAGGGTGTGCGCATGATTTTGGTAAAAGGGTTGAAAAAGTCGTTCCGGAACAAACCGGTATTGTCGGATATTGATCTGCATGTCCGCGAAGGCGAGGTTGTATCGATCATCGGGCCGAGCGGCGCCGGAAAGAGCACGCTCCTCAGATGCATGAACCTGCTTGAGGTGCCCAGCGACGGACAAATTTTTCTGGAAAATCGGCCCGTGCACTTCCGCACCAACCGCCAGGGCAAACTGAGTTTCCGCTCGCAGCTGCAATTGACCTGGTATCGGACGCAGGTGGGCATGGTGTTTCAACACTTTAATTTGTGGACGCATAAGACCGTACTGCAAAATCTGATCGAAGGTCCCTGCACCGTGAAGAAGGTTCCGAAGGCGGAGGCGGTGAAGAAGGCGATGGCGCTGCTGGAGAAGGTCGGACTCGCCGACAAGGCGCACGACTATCCGGGCGATCTGTCGGGGGGACAACAACAGCGGGTCGCCATTGCAAGAGCGCTCGCGATGGACCCGAAGGTCATTCTGTTCGACGAGCCGACTTCCGCCCTCGACCCTGAGCTGGTTCACGAAGTGCTGGACATTATGGCGAAGCTCGCGGAGGAAGGCATGACGATGGTCATCGTCACGCACGAGATGAATTTCGCCCGCCGCGTATCCGACCGGATCGTGTTTATGGAAAAAGGGGCCGTCAAGAAGATCGGCACGCCGGATGAAATCTTTAATAATAAAGAGGACGCGCGGCTGCATCAATTTTTGCGAAGCATGACCCATATGGCAGGATAGTGAGGAGATAACGGACGATGAGAGTAGCAACCAGTCAGTATAAAGTGAAGCCGCTGAAGTCGTATCAACAGTTTGAGGATCACGTCCGCTGGCATCTGGACCGTGCGGCGGAGCAGGGCGCGGAGCTCCTGCTCCTGCCGGAGTTTTTTTCCGTGGAACTGCTGACGCTGCATCACATTCAGATTTCGACGATGGAGGAAATGACCGGCGTTTTCAAGGCGTTTGCCCAACATTACACCGAACCGCTCACGGATACGTTCAGCCGGCTGGCCAAGGAATACTCCATGCTGCTTGCGGCGGGCACGCATTTCATGTACGACGAGAAAGAGGGCAAATACTTCAATTCCGGTCTGCTGTTTGCGCCGGACGGAAGGAAATTCGTGCAGAATAAGATTCACCCCTCGTACGAACTCGTCTACAACAAGTCGATCACTTCGCCGGGGAAAGAACTCGGGGTTTTCGAGAATAACGGCGTGAAGTACGGGATTACCATCTGTTACGACGGGTCTTTCCCGGAGGTCGGGAGAATCCTTGGGAAACTGGGGGCGGATGTCCTGCTTGCTCCGACCTGTACGCTGGACGATTGGGGGAAGAACCGCAACATTTTGTTCGCGCAGGCAAGAGCCACCGAGAATCAGGTGTTCGTCATCAACAGCCATCTGATCGGGGCCATCCCTTTCCCGACACATATTCCTTACGGTTTTGTCTTCACGGGGCAAAGCGGGATCTACGCGCCGATACAGCCGATGATCGGGACGTCCACCGGCATCGTGAAGCAAGGGGAGCCGAATGTGGAGACGGTCATCGCGGCGGACATCGATATCGAGCATTTGCGATACATTCGCGAACACGGTCATAATTGCAATCTGAAGGACATGCGGCCGGAGTTTTACAGACAGTACGCCTAAAGAGGAACTTTACACACTTTTTTATATAGAGAAACCGTACGAGAGCCGGGGCGGATTTCTGGAAGAGACGCTTGCGCCCGGAAGAGAGTCCGCGCCGCTCGAAAGGACGTGCACCATGATTTTGCTGACCATGTTTTTGATGGGGATCGTGCTAGGCTTTACCGGAACCGGCGGCTCGGGTTTCATCATCGCCCTGCTGGTCGTCGTCTTCGGCGTGCCGATCCATACGGCGCTCGGCGTATCCCTCACGTCGATGGTGTTTTCGACGCTGTCCGGTACCGTCAGCCATATCCGCGAAGGGAACGTCCGGACGCGCATCGGGCTGTATATCGGGGCGTTCGGGGCGATCGGAGCGTATGCCGGCACGCGGATCTCATCGGGAATCGATGCGGACCGGCTGGTGTGGATGACGGGATCGATGCTGATCGTATCGGGTATTCTGATCTGGCTCAGAACTCGGATCACGGCATCGAAATCGCAGGAAAGCGCCGAGGTGACGCCGGAGATGCCGATGTTCCGGCTCCGCATCGTGCTCTCGGGCTTGGGGACGGGGATGTTGTCCGGGGTGTTCGGCATCGGCTCGACGCCGTTCATACAGCTCGCGCTGCTTGTTCTGTTCGGACTGCCGCTCAGGCAAGCGGTCGGAACGACGATGTTGGTCATCGTGCCCATCGCTTCCTTCGCATCCATAGGCTTCATGCAGATGGGGCATTTCGATTGGCTGCTGCTGCTCCAGGTGACGGCAGGCACGATGGCCGGGTCTTATCTGGGGGCCAAATTTACGAAGCGCGCGCCCCGAATGATTCTGCGCCTGTCGATGCTGACGGTGCCGATTGCGGGAGGCTTGCTGCTGTTAAGCCGGAACCTGCTGCAGTTATATTGATCATACGTTGAACAGGATCGTACCGACGCCGCCGGTTATATTTCCGGCGGCGTTTTGACTTTGCGAGGATTCGTTCCCCGTCTCGCCGTTATCGTGCGGCTGAGACGGTTTTTTTGTTTCCGATGAAAGGAAAGAAGAGGAATGGGAAGAAATGTGTCGAAGTATGCAAATGGATGAGGGAAGATATTCCTTTGCAAAAAGGATTTTGAAGCGGCGGCGATGTCGAATTATGAATGTTTTTGTAAGCAGCGTGGCCGGCTTGCGGGCTGTCAAGCGCATCACCGCAACGTCGATCCATCATTATGACATGATGAGGGATTATATATGGAGACAAATTACAATTTTCAAGTGAATCTGGCCGGACTGATCGATTTGCTTTCCAATCATCTCTATTCCAATCCCGGCGTGTTCATCCGCGAACTGCTGCAGAACAGCGCGGACGCGATCACCGCCCGCAAACGGCTGGGGCATCAATTTGTCCCGGGCATTCATGTGGAAACGTACTCGAATCATACGATCTCCATTCAGGATAACGGGATCGGTCTTACCCGGGAGGAGATGATCAAATTTTTGGCGAGCATCGGCAGCACGACGAAAAAAGATGAGTTGGACAGCAGCGACGATTACATCGGTCAATTCGGCGTCGGGCTTCTTTCCTGTTTTATCGTCAGCGACGAGATCGTGCTGCTCACGCGGTCGGCGCTGGACGGCGAATCTCTGGAATGGCGGGGCAGGCCGGACGGGACGTATCAGATCAGAAAGCTGGAGCATGAAGTGCCGATCGGCTCGACGGTCTATCTGAAGGCGAAGCCCGAATATGAAGAACTGTTTGAATATGTTCAGCTCAAGCAGTTGCTCCTGAAGTACGGCCAATATTTGAATGTGCGTCTGACGCTTCTGGATGAAGGGTACGAGGAAGTGATCAATGAGGATCGGCTGCCTTGGAAGCTGAACCGGGAAGAAGCGATGCAATTTGTGAAGGATCAGACGGGAAACCGCCCCCTGGATATCATCCCGCTGTCCTCCACACTTGTGGGACTCGAGGGATTTGCCGCCATCCTTCCTTATTCCGTCAACGTTCAGGAGAAGAAGCGGCATCAAGTCTATTTGAAAAACATGCTGCTATCGGATGAGATCAGCGACCTTCTGCCGGATTGGGCATTTTTCGTCGATGCCTATGTGAATGCGACGGGACTGAAGCCGACCGCTTCCCGCGAATCGTTCCAGAAAAACGATCTGTTTTACCATGTGCAGGAGGAACTGGGGGAGAACATCAAGCAATATTTTAAGCGGCTCGCTTTCGAAAATCACGGGTTGCTGGAGAAAATTCTGGCCGTGCATTATCAGTCGATCAAGCTGGTGGCGATTGAGGATTCGGAACTGTATGAGCTGTTTATTCCTTATCTGAGGTTCGAAACGTCTTACGGGGAAATGGACATGGAAGCCATCATGAAACATGGCGATACGGTCTATGTGACGGCGACCGTGGATGAGTTCCGGCAAATCGCCCGCGTCGCCAAATCGCAGCACATCATGGTGGTGAACGGCGGTTACCAGTATGATTTCGGGCTGCTGACAAAAGCGAACGAGGTGTGGGAGCAGCCCAGGATCGAAGTCATGGACGTGATGAAATTTACGAACCGGTTCACCCCGCTGTCGGAGCAGGAGAAGCATGAGACACAGCGCTTTCTCGATCTGGCCGACGAATTTCTGGCGGATTATCACTGCAAGGGGATGGTGTGCTTTTTCGAGCCCGCCGATCTGCCCGTGCTGTACATCACCAATAACGATTTGAATTATTGGAAGATCGTGAGCGAGAGTGTGCAGGCGGCGGAGTCCGTCTTTGCCGACCTGTTGAGTGCCTTTGTGGCGGAATACCTCGAAGAGCCCCTTTCCAAGCTTTGTTTCAATTACAATAATCCGATGGTACGAAAAATGATCGATTCCCAGGATGAACAGCTTCAACGCAGGGCGATCGAACTGTTCTACACCCAGTCTCTGCTTATGGGCAATCATGTGATGAGCAACCGGGAGCTGAAGCTGATGAACGAGTCGCTGTTTTATTTCATGAATCTGGGGTTGGATCGGACGGGTGGGCGTGAACGATGAAACACCGGTACAATGCGCTGTTGTCGCAGACATGGGACCTGCGTGACGAACGGCAAATCATGTCTCTGCTGGAGGAAGCGATCGTGATCGCGGACCGGTATCTGACGGAGGAGGACGCCTATCGCGCGAGAATGCAGTATACCGAGAAGGCGGTGGAATTCGGCTACTACGATAAAATGCTCGTATCCTTCATCTGGTGCTGGTCCAGGTTCGTCAAACACCCGGAGAAATACTCCAGCTTCTATATGCTGTGGCATTTCAAATGGGTTGTCGAAAATATGCGGAAGTTCGCCGTCTATTCCTTGGCGCAGCTGGAACAGCTTTTCGCCTTGTTCAAGGAGGAATGCGAAAAATACCAATACTCTTTGCGCCCCTACTACGAAGCCTACATGCACCTCCTGCTCTATTCGGGAAGAACGGAGGAAGCGGGAGAATATTATAAGCTGTGGCGCAAAGCCAAACATGACGGCTTATCCAACTGCCAGGCTTGCGAACAGCACGCCATGGGTGGATACCACTTCAGTAAAGGGCATTATAAGCGGGGATTGCAGCTGCTGAAGCCGGTGCTGGAAGGCAGACTCACCTGTCACAGCGTGCCGGGCAACACCTATGCCATGGTGGTGCAGGCGTATCTCGCGCTGGGACAGTTTGATGAAGCGCGCAAGTATGCGGAGAAGGCGTATCGCGCGCTGAAAGGGACGGGACATCATTACGAATACGGTACGCTGATCGCTTATTACACCGTTGTAAATCGGAGAAGGGCGATGCAGCTTTATCGGAACTCGCGCAGGGACGTCAAAACGACGGTCAATGATTGGGAGAAACTGCATTATCTCGTCGGCGTGCAATTTTTGCTTGAACAACAGGAACTTGAGCAGACACGAAAACGAAAACCGAATCCGGATGAACTGGATTACGAATGGGTGTGTGCGGAAATCGACCGTCTGAGGAAGGCGTTTGACGCGCGCAATCAAAATTCGTATATGAGCCGGAGAATCGAGGACATGAGGAAGTTGTACGCGGGCTTGAAAGAGATGGCCGGCAACGCTTGATAGATCATCATGATCGGATGTCCGTTTCCCGCGTGTCATTTGCGCGGGGGATGCCGTGATCGGACCATGGAAATTCACATTTCCATGGTCACTTTTTTCAAGCAGCTTGAGCAATTTCCGTTTCGTCACCGGATGATAGGTCAGAAGCTCCCTGTTATAGATCACATTGAACACCCCGTAGGCGGAGGGGGCGTTTTGGGCGTCCCGGCTGTCATGGAATTCGATCACTTGACGGGAATGTCCAATTCCGCGGCGGTGTCCACGATGGTCTGCACCGCACTGTCGATATACGGGCATTGGTCCGAACGAAGCAAGGTGATGCCGTCCCCGTATTTCGCCGCTCTCTCCGCCCAGTCGTCGGGGAATCTCGGCACCGGACCATCATCGAACGGGTTCACAACGAGTTCGAAAGAGGGCGGAGCTTCATCCGCCGGATGAAAGCCGTGTTTGAGGAAAAATGCCTTGTCCGCAAGCCAGGTTCCCTTGATGTTTTGCATAAAAAAACGGAAGATCGGGACAATATATGCTGGTTTGCACAGCGAACACAAAGCAGCAATCCGCATGAAAACGGATGGCGCATGAAAATTGCGTGAGACAACCCAGATCAGCAACATAGGAATGGAGTGGATCGTATGAAAGCAGCGCGATGGCACAAAGCGAGAGATATTCGCGTGGAAGACATCGAAGAGCCCAAAGTGACGCCGGGGCGCGTGAAAATCGAAGTCGCATGGACAGGCATATGCGGCAGCGATCTTCATGAATATGTGGCGGGTCCCATCTTCATCCCGGTGGAAAGACCGCACACGGTGAGCAAGGATGTGGCGCCGATCGTCATGGGGCATGAATTTTCCGGCACGGTGGTGGAAGTCGGCGAAGGGGTGACGAAGGTTAAAGTCGGCGACAAAGTCGTCGTAGAACCGATCCTGGCGTGCGGCGAATGCCCCGCATGTTTAAAAGGAAGCTACAATCTCTGCAAACACCTCGGCTTCCACGGGTTGTCCGGCGGCGGTGGCGGGTTCTCGGAATATACGGTTGTCGATGAACGTTGGGTGCATAAAATGCCGGAAGGCTTGTCGCTGGAACAGGGGGCGCTGGTGGAGCCGGCGGCGGTCGCGTTGCATGCGGTCCGCAAAAGCAAATTAAGGGCGGGGGATAAAGCGGTCGTATTCGGCGTCGGTCCCATCGGCCTGTTGGTCATCGAATCATTGAAAGTCGCGGGCGCCTCGGAAATCTATGCGGTCGAGCTGTCCAAGGAGCGCGCCGCGAGAGCGCTTGAACTCGGCGCGACGGCTGTCATCAATCCCGCTGAGGAGCCGGATGTTGTGGGCAAAATCCATGAACTGACGAAAGGCGGCGCGGATGTCGCGTTCGAAGTGACGGGTGTCCCGAGCGTGCTGAAACAGGCGATCGATTCCACCACCTTCGAGGGTGAAACGGTCATCGTATCCATATGGGAGAAGGAAGCGGCGATTCAGCCCAACAACATCGTGTTGTCCGAGCGCACCGTGAAAGGCATCATCGCATACCGCGACATTTTCCCGGCGGTGATGAATTTGATGACCAAAGGGTACTTCCCGGCGGACAAGCTGGTCACCAAACGGATCAAGCTGGATGATGTCGTCAAGGAAGGTTTCGAGACCTTGGTAAACGAAAAAAATCACATCAAGATACTGGTTTCCTCGAAGTAGCGGTTGAAGACGGCAGAAGACGAAGCCGCACAGCATGAAAAGCGGAGCGATGAAGAAGCAGATGGAGCGGACAATAGGCAGGAAGAACGGTTCATAACGGAACTGTTCTTCCTTTGATGTGTATCCGGCCGACAAAAACACCTGCATTCTGCAAGAAAAATTGCATCACAGAACGCAGGTGTCCGTTCATCAACAGGTTCAGTTCGTCATTGACGGAATTGCGCTTGCATGAATGTTATTCAAAAACCGCAACCAGACGGCCTTTCACTTCGTGATTTTTCAGTTTTTCCAAACCCTTATCGATTTCTTCGAACGGGATGGTCGTCAATTGCGGTTTCAATTTGCCTGTGGCGAAGCAATCGTACACACCTTGGAGGTCTTCGTTTGTTCCGCCGTTGCTGCCGAGCAGTTTCAATTCTTTCGTGATCATCAGGTAAGTGTTGATCTCGGACTGCAGTTTGCCCATACCGACGATCACCACCGTGCCGCGAGGCTTCACGGCTTCCAGGCAATCCGCCGTCGTCTGGCCGAATCCAGCGAAGTCGACGATCAGGTCGCATTCCGCCTCCTTCATGTCGAGGACGTTGCGATACACTTTCTTGCAACCGATCTCTTCTGCCAGCTTGATGGCTGCTTCCGATATGTCCGCAGCGTACACTTCGCATCCTTTGATCATCGCCATTTGCGCCGCGAATTGTCCGAGTCCGCCGACCCCGACGATGCCGACTTTCATGCCGGGCTTCGCTTGTCCGATCGAGAAAAGCGCATGATAAGAAGTAAGACCGGCGTCCGTTGCGGCGGCGCCTTCCACGAACGAAACATTGTCCGGAAGCTTCACGCACTGCTTCGCGGGAACGCGCACCTTGGTGGCATATCCGCCATCATAGTTATAACCGGCGGCTTCACGCGTTTCCTGATCAAGCGGATTGACGCCGACGCGGTCACCGACTTTCAGATTGGTGACGCCTTCCCCGACTTCGATCACGACACCGGAGAATTCATGCCCCATAATGACAGGGCCATTCGGGAATTGAAAAATTCGAAAAATTGTTACAAATTAAAATATTTTGATCTGCGAGTCGGTTGATACATGAATCAAAAAAAAGAGCTTCTCCCCAGGCCTTGCGAAGTTTCCTTCCAACATGACCGGCAGGGAGGAAGCTCTTGTGGAACGTTATGATCATATTTGAAATTTTAGCATCCTCATCTATACCTTAAAAGGTCGTCACGCATGAATTTGTCGAAAAATATGTTTTGTCGCCTTATATGCAGGTGAAAGAACTGATCTGCCGCAAATCCATGCCGGCGAATGTCCAGGTGAAACCGTTCCACCGGAAACCGGCAACGGAAGTGTTGCCCACATACGTGGGGAAAAACCAAAATCCCGGACCGAATCTCGGCCAAATGTAAGTGAACCGGAATAAGCAGCCGGAGATTGCGCCCGGGTCCACCGCAAATGTGGAAACGGCAGGCTGTTGGGGAACGAATTGCGGCGGGGGCGACAGCGGCGCTTGCCCCTGTTCTTGAGGTGTCTGTTGGCCTGGAAAAATGAAAGGTAGAAGGAACGCCATGCTTACATACACTCCTCTAACATAATGGGTTAGAGTATATAGTACGCAAGCGGATCTGAAGCTGACTAGGCGAGCGGCCGCTGGATAATGGTATTAGCCGCACAGGTCATGCTGACTCTTCCGTTTTTTTATGAGAGGACGATACGCGTTTCGGCAATTCGACGGTGAACACGGTCAGCACGAACGGTTCGCTCTCCAAAATGATCCGCCCGTTGTGCCGTTCCACAATTTCTTTCGCGATGGACAGCCCGACGCCCAGACCTTCGCTTGTCTTCTCTTTGCCGATGCGGAGGCGGTTGAACCGTTCGAAGACTTGATCCCGGTATTCCGCGGGAATTCCTTTGCCTTTGTCCCGGATCGAAAGGCGAACGAAGTCTTCTCCGTCTTCCAGATACACGCCCAAATAGCGGCCGTCTTTCCCGTGGTGAATGGCATTTTCGATCAAATTGCAGACAACCTGGTTCACTTCTCTTTCATCCATGTTCACCCATATGGCCGTGGACGGCACCCGAATGTCCGGTTCGATTCCCTTATCCTCCAATATGTATGCATAATCCATGATAATCTGCTGCACGGCTTTGCTGAGATTGCATCCGTTCTTCTGAAGGGAGACGGGCATTTCGTCCGGCATGGCGATTTCAAACAATTGATTCAGCAGATGCTCCATATATTCGGCACGCTGCACGATGATCGTCGAATATCGGTGCAGTTCCCGGCTGCCGATCGTCTTGCTCCGCTGCAAGGTTTCGGCGTAACCTTTGATCGATGTCAGAGGAGTGCGCAAATTGTGGGACAAACCGGAAATGAGGGATTTGCGCGCTTTTTCGATCTGCTGGATATGGGTAAACTGCCGGTGCAGATGATCGGACATTTTATTGAACAGCTGAGCCAGCCGTCCGATTTCATCTTTGGAACGGTCCGCGACTTGAACGGACGGTTGATTCAGATCGGTTTGCGACATGGCCGCATTCAAGGCTTTAATGCGCCGGTTTACGCGCACGGCGTATCCTGTGACGAATAAAGCGGGAAGCAGAATAATGAGCACCGTCGGTATGATCAGAAACGGGACGGACGAATATTCGTTAAAATACAAGTAAACCTGCACATTCAACAGCGACTCTCCCGCAACGGACAACATAAGATAAAGCGGCTCGCTTCCCGCCCGAATCTCGTATAACAAGTGGACGTCTTGGCTGCTGAACAGATTGTAAGGCTGGTCTACGAATTTCTTCGCCCATTCCTCAAAGGCGTAGTGTTTCGTTTGGCCTGTGGAAGCGTACAAGGGCGTTCCGTCTTGCGCGAACAGTTCGATCTCCACGCCCGGATAATGCGCCGTTACGGATCGCAAAGCGTCCCCGACGGCGGCCGGACTCAGTTCGGCGAGCGGCTGAAGCCGCTTCTCCACCTCTTGACTGATATTTTGCAGATCAACATGCGTGTATCCGTGGAGGAATATGTCGGAGAAAAGGAACAGCAGCGCAATGAGCAGCAGGATGGTGATGATCACGCCGGATATCACCAGCAATGTCAATTTCACTTGCAGTTTCATCCTTCACATGGTCACCTTCCCCGGCGTCAGATCAGCAATACGGTTCAATAGTAATTATATCTATAAATAGAAAGGACCTGAGACATTTTTAAGAATTCTTTAAGAAAATCAACAGTGGGGTTTTGGTAGAATATTGTCGAAAAGGATAACAGCCTGGAATTTGAGGATGAGTGATGATGAGGAGAGAACTGAGCGTATCCGAGTTGGAACCGGGCATGATCGTATCCCGAGATGTATATGGTGCCCGGGGGCAATTGCTGATCAAGGAAGGCGTCTGCTTGACGGAAACGTACATCCGCTATCTGAAGCGCCAGGGAGTCAAATACGTGATGGTCAGCAATGTTCCGTCGTATCTGGACCGGGACGATGGCCCGTATGTCGAACATATCCAAATGGTTGACAACTACTTCGGCCATGAGGATGAAGAGACGCTGTACGGCCCGGAGTACGTCACCTATTTTCACCGCGAACTGATCTCCGATTTGCCTCGTTTGTGCCGCAAGGTGCTGACCGCTCCGTGCTTCGGTCCGAAAGATGTGAAACCGATCTTGAACCGTCTGGTGACGATCATTCGAGAGCCGAACGTTTTGGACGGTCTGCTGAAGATTCGGCTGACGGAAGAAAGCGCGCTGGCCAAAGCCGTTCAGGTCGCCATTCTGGCCATTGTGATGGGGCGGAAGATGGGGCTGAATGTGAAGGAACTGAACAAATTGACGATCGGCGCGTTGTTGTATGATATAGGGAACTTTTGGATCGACCGGTCGCTGCTGTTGAAGCCGGAGGTTTTCTGCGAGGAGGAGAAGCGGATCGTAGAGGAGCATACGGTCAAGGGTTATCAGGAACTGAAAGAGCTGTTCGACGAAGACATCGCCCGGGTCGCATATCAGCACCATGAGCGGCACGACGGTTCGGGCTATCCTTGCCGGCTCAGCAAGGATGACATCGACCTGTATGCGAAGATCGTCAGCATATGCGATGTGTATCTTTCGTTGATCATGCCGAGACCGTTCAGACAAAAATACGAGCCGCTTGAAGCGTTGGAATATATTATGGGCGCAGGAGGTTCGCTGTTTGATCCGAAGATTGTCTCGGTCTTTTTGGACATCATTCCGCTGTATTCCGTGGGCAGCATGGTGGAATTGTCCAATCAGTGCATCGGGATGGTCATTGACACGAAGGGTAAGCCGTTGGGCAGACCGGTGGTGCAAATTTTATTTGACGAATCCGGACAGGAGCAGCAGGATACGGTGCTGGACCTGAAAGAACATCTCACGTTGTCGATCAAGAGGATTTTGTGACAGGAATGGAAAGTTAGAGGGTGTACGAGGGTATACGCACTTCGGGCTCGGAGATCAGGCTGCAAGGCGGTCATACGGTAAATCGGTACCCGAGTCCCCAGACGGTTTGAATGTATTTCGGCTGTTTGGGGTCATCCTCGATCTTTCTTCGCAGATAATTGATGTACACGCTTAATGAGTTTTCATCAAAATGATGATGTCCCCACACCTGCTCGAACAGTTCCATTTTGGCGATTGCCTGATCGGGGCGTTTCATCAAGGCGTAAAGCAATCTCGTCTCTTTCTCGGACAGTGGAATAGGGGTCTGGTATTTATACAGAAGCTGCGACTCCTTATAAAGCGTGAAAGGGCCGTGGATCAGCGGCAACGATTCGTTCGCGGGATGGATGTTCTGCGACCGGCGGATGCGCGCCTGTATGCGGGCGACAAGCTCGGCGGTGCTGAACGGTTTGGTCATGTAGTCGTCGGCCCCCAGATGAAACCCGTATACCTTGCTCTCCGTTTCCTGTTTGGCGCTCAATAACAGAACCGGAATATCCGATTTCCGGATGCGGATTTGCTCCAATACTTCAAATCCGTTCATATCATCAAGAAGAATATCCAATACGACCAGATCAAAGCGGTATTTCTGCAGCAATTCCAACGCTTCCGCGCCGGAGTTCGTCAGATGCACTTTCATCCCGGCTTCGGTCAGGTGAATGTTCAGCAAATCAAGTAACTCCGGTTCGTTATCCACGACCAAGACGTACCCGTTCGACATCCGATGATTCCTCCCGCAATTTTCCTGCACACTCGCACACTCTGTACATTATAACATATCGGTTTTTGGGGCTTTCGTTTTTATTCGGAAGCTCGTTATTGCCGCACATTTATCGCTGGAATAGAGCGCGCTTGATGATGCGGACGGAAAAGAAGTGACCGTTCAGGAATAAGGATTTCTGCGGAGGGAAGGAGGAAGGCACGGAAAGAGCGGAAGCAGGAAAGAGCTATCGGAGTGTCTCCAATAGCTCGTCAATCCGGAAGAGTCGATTGTTTATGGCTAGCGCATGTTCCCGATCCGCCTGTTGTTGCCGATCGGACCCAGGCGGCGGGCTTGCAGATCTGCCGTACTTCTATTGCAAAGTTCAGACGTTCGGTTACAGGGAATAGCGGGTCGTGATGCAGAACTCCCCTTGATACGTTCCGGCGGTTGTGGGCAGCGTCAACTGTATGGTGGCGAACCGGCGGTACGTGAACGAGATGCTTGTACCCGGATCAAGCGTGGTGGTGTACAGCGTGTTTCCCACGCCATCCAGGACGGTGAGCGTGATCGCATCGGGTCCGACGTCGTATTGCAAATAACCTGAACCGTAAATATTGTTGCTCAAATTGTTCGTGAATACCGTGATCACAACGGGCGTTGCATCATCCCCGGTGGCGTTCCATGGCGCGCATATTTTATCCTGCACATACTGCTTCTCAGGACAACAGCTCAGCATGGCGCTGATGTCGGTTGTTCGTTTGAAGGTTGTGTTGGTGCAAAGTTTTTTGGTTAATCGGCAAGATGATCGAATGATCCCGGATGATCGAAACTTGCGTGCCGAAACCCGGATTAATAGATGGCGATCGGACCGTACGGACCCTCGATGATTTCGATCTTCGTCTCGAAGATGTCCGACAGAAGCTCCGGTTTCATGATTTCCTGCACGGTTCCGAAAGCCGCGATCTGACCGTTTTTCATCGCGCAGATGCGGTCGGAATATTTCGCCGCGAAGTTGATGTCGTGCATCACCATCACGATCGTGCGGCCCAGTTCGTTCGCCGCGATGCGGAGATGCTCCATCATTTGCACGGCCCGCGCGATGTCGAGGTTGTTCAGCGGCTCGTCGAGCAACACGTACTCCGTTTCCTGGCACAAAACCATGGCGACGTAAGCACGTTGTCTCTGGCCGCCTGAAAGCTCGTCCAGGAACCTGTGCTCCAGTTCCGTCAGCTGAAGAAAATCAATGTATTTCGAAATGATGCGTTCGTCTTCCTTCGTCAGTCTTCCCTTCGAATACGGGAATCTTCCGAAGCCGACGAGTTGCCTGACCGTCAGCCTCGTGACGAAATGATTTTCCTGACGCAGAATCGTCAAGATTTTCGCCAGGTCGTCGGATTTCGACTTGCTGACGTCCATATTGGCGACGGTGATCTGGCCCTCGTCCATGTGCAGCAGCCGGCCGATCATGAGGAGGGTCGTCGATTTACCGGCGCCGTTGGGCCCGATCAGGGAAGTGATTCCCGCCTTGGGAATCTCGATATTCAATGGACCGATTTTGACTTCTTCCGCATACCATTTTCTGGCGTTCTGAATTTTTATCATAGCGACCTCTTCCTTAGCAGGACAATCAAGAATGTGAGACCACCGAACAGTTCGATGATGACGGATACGACCGTTCGCGCTTGAAAGACGTGATACAGCAGAAAATACGCCGATGTCAGGATGCAGAACCCGATCGCAAAAGCCATCGGAAAGACGTATCGGTGATCATAAGTCGGCGCCGCCTGGTAGCTCAGCATCGCAACCAGGAAACCGAAAAACGTAAGCGGCCCGATGAGCGTAGTGGTAACGGACATCAACACGGCGATCAGGACAAGAATCAGGATAATGTTGGCCTGGTATTTCACGCCGAAGGTGGTTGCGACATCTTTGCCGAGAGACAAGACGTTCAGCTTTCTGGATAAAAAGTATAGACAAGAGACCGTGATGATGACAATAGGAATGACGAGCGGGAAATACTCCGGATCCGCGTTGTTCACCGAACCGATGAGCCTTGCCTGAAGCAGGTCGAATTCGGACGGCGAGAGCAGACGTCTCATGAAACCGGACACCGAATTCAGTCCCGATCCGATGATGATGCCGACGAGCAGCATCAGGTGCAGGTTTCCGTACTTCCCGGACAGCAGCCATCCGTACAGGATCAGGCTGAGCAGGATCATCAGGCCGACCTGAAGGAAGAACGCGCCCGTGCCGGAAAAGTTGACGAGCGCGGTTGCGCCGAAGAAGAACAGCGTGCTCGTCTGGATGAATGAATAGAGCGATTCATACCCGAGCAGCGAAGGCGTGATGATCCGGTTGCTCGTCACGGACTGAAACGCGACGGTCGAAAAACTGTGACACAGGGCGGCGATCAGCATGGCGACGACGGCGACCAGTCTCCGCTGCACAACCGGTATGAAGGACGGCGAGTCGACCGGGACCGGATTATTGTAGAAGATCAACCCGAGCGTCGCCGCGATGCCCGCCCCCAAAAATAACGACAGCAATATCCAGTATCGTCTCGCATGTCTGGCGGAACGAAAAGCGCGGGTGGAGCGGTTGCGAAGGCTCGCATCGAAGCCGTTGACCGAATTGATTTGAGATTCCAATGTGCTCATCGCAGCCTCCTGTGTTTGCGTTGTCTTAGCAGGATTAAAATGAATACGACCGCTCCGACGGTTCCGAGTATGAGCGAGACGGGCACTTCGAACGGCATGATGACGGCGCGGGCGATGATGTCGCACAGGGTGATCGTTCCCATCCCCAGCACGCAGACCCACGGAAGATTGCTGCGCAGATCATCACCGCGTATCATCGAGATGATGTTGGGAACGATGAGCCCCAGAAAAGGAATGTTGCCGATGACCGCCGCCACGATGCCGACGGTGACCGCGATCAGCGCGTTGGCCAAAATAATGAGCCGGTTGTAATTCACGCCCAATGTCGTCGCGACTTCTTCGCCCAATCCGGCCAAGGTGAGACGGTTGGCGTACAGAAACACAATCATCGTGACGATGACGATAAACCATAAATATTCGTATTTGCCCGCCTGAACCGGCGCAAAGGAACCGATGAACCAGCCCTCGATAACCTGCGACATGTTGAAGTACAGCGTCACGAAGGTCGAAAATGCCGATATGACCGCCCCGAGCATCATACCCATGATGGGGACGATGAGCGACGAGCGGAGTCTGACCCGCCGCAGCAACAGGAAGAAGAACATCGTTCCGATGAAGGAAAACACGATGGCTCCGGTCATCCGGAGCACGAGGGAAGGGCTCGGAATCAGCAGATAGACCGTAAGCAGACCGAGACCGGCCCATTCCGTCGTGCCGATCGTTGTCGGCTCCACCATTTTATTTTGCGTGACCAGATGCATGATCAGTCCCGTCATGGACATGGCCGCTCCCGTGAGCATAAGCGCGATCGTTCTGGGAACGCGGGTGATGAAGAACATTTCCTTGCCGTGCTCGTTGTTAAAAATGTCGTAGGCGCCGGTGAACAGAGAGATCACGCCGAGCATGAGGACGACCAGGACCGCGAGTATGAAAGGCAGCGTCCAAAGCTTTTTTTGTTTAGAAAACGGAGGTTGAGAATGGTTCCCAACCTCTCCCGTAACGTTCATGGCCACGATGTTGTACTCCTTTTTCTCACATGTGCTGCATCAGGTTTTCACATGATTATTTCTTAAACGCCTTGGCGATTTCTTCGAAAATTTCGATGAAGGTTTGAATCGATTCGTTGGTGTAAGTGTCAGTCGGAGCATACACGATATGACCTTTGGATACCGCCGTCGTGTTTTTCAGCGCGCGGGAATTTTCGATAACGTCTTTGGCCGGCACGCTTTCGCCCGCACTCGATGTGGCGGCGTCGCGATCCAGTACGAACAGCCAGTCCGGATTGCTTTGCGCGATCGCTTCCACGGAAACTTCGTCGCCTTGATGGTCCGTTGAGGCGTTGTCAACCGTGAGCGCTGGAACCCAGCCGAAGATGTCGTACAGCGGTCCCCATACGCGTCCGTTATGCGGAGCCGAGAAGCCGATGTTGCCGCCTGAAACGATGACGCTCATGACGGTATCCTTGCCGTTGTAAGCCGTCTTGGCCGCTGCGATCGCATCGTCAAATTGTTTGATCAGCGCTTCCGCTTCTTTATTCTTGTCGAAGATTTGTCCGAGCAGCTTGGTGATGTCCTTGAAGCCGTTGACCAGGTTGTCGCCCGCCGTGCCGTCGGCTGCGGATACGTCGATGTCTATGTTGATGACCGCCGCATTCGGCACGAGTTTTTTGATGTCTTCATAGAAGTTTGCGAAGCGTTGACCGACAATGACAAGCTCCGGATTGACCGCCGCGATGATTTCCAGGTTCGGTTCTCTGTGGTTGCCGATATCGAGCACGGAATCATCGTTTTTATAACCCGAGTCGGCAGGCATAACCGCTTTCGGAGCCGCCGCGAGCTTGATGCCCCAAGCTTCGAGCGTTTCGAACGTTCTGTTGTCCAGAGCAACGACGTTCTTCGGATTGACCGGAATCGTCACCTTGCCGTATTTATTCTCGTATTCGATCGTCCGCTTGTTCGGATCGTTCGCATTCGAGCCTTTGGAGCCGGAATTATCTCCTGCCGTGCTTGCGCATGCCGCCATTGCCAGCATCAGAACGGCAGCCATGATGACCGTTGCAATTCTCTTCATGGTATTCTCTCCTTTTTATCTTTCTATTTTTCTGATTTATGTAAGGAACGTTGGTTCCGCTTCGGATATGGCCGATTGCGCCCGGCGCCTGGGCTGTTCATATCCGATGTCGCCGTCTTTTTATTGATAACGATTCTCATTATCGTTTCCGTTTTGATTATAGCAACACGATTTCCAAATAGCAATACGATTTTTGAAAAAATCATAAGAAAGTGAACATTCCATGGCGGGAAAACGAATGAGAGGGAAGCATCGGGGGCGATTGTTGTACGAGAAGTATCCTTAAACGGGACAAGACAGGTTAGATTCGATTTCCCGTCAATCCATCTTGGTCGGAAGGTATGGGTGTCCTTTTATAGTTCGTGATTGTCTGCAAACATCGCTTGCACGTATAAACTTCATGAATTATCATAAAAATAGTAAAGACCGCAGATGTTGCAGCACCTGCGGTCATCCGGCAAGCCGAAGGCAGTCGGCTAAACACATGGGATAGACCGATTACCTTGTGCGGGGCGGTCTATTTCCTTTTATTTGACGACACGATCATGACGATCAGAGCGCCAAAGGAAATCATGAGCGAAATCGCTTCATACACGCTCATGGGCATCACCTCCCTTCTATGGGAAGACGGGAAGATGAATGCCGACTGCCCCTGCTTACCGGACAAACATATTATACCATTATAGGTCGCCTATGGGCGGCTTTTTGTTTTTCGATGAAGATGTACGTCGTTGGGGGCTATCATATGCGCTGAATCGGCAGATACAGTCCGGCAACCATTAAGGGACAGGCTCGAGCTATGGTTGTTCCTGTCTGCGGAAACCATCGTCACAACAATTTAACGATCTGCTGCAAAACATAGCAATTTTTATCAACCGCTTGACCTTATTATTGGTGTATAGTCGAATTGGGGATGCCTATGGAGTACAAAGAGCATATAGCCAGAGCCGTTGAGTATATCGAAAATCATTTAGCCGACGAGATCGATTTGGACGCATGCGCGAGGGCGTGCGGGTATTCCAAATACTATTTCCTGCGCGTGTTCAAGGAAGCGGCGGGCGACGTATCGGGCACGGAGAAGATCGAGATTCCCGGCGGACTGTACGCGTTGTTTCGGACGCCTGTTTCCACTCATGCGGATTTTGTCAATACGATCGAACGCACCTGGAAGTATATCCAGACGGAATGGCTTCCGCAGAGCGGTTATCGCCGCAGAGGACATTACGAATTCGAATGTTATCTTGAACAGAGCCGGGCATTTTCGGAAAAAATCTATATCCCGATCGAGCCGGAATCATCATGACCGGGCCGAACGGTTACACAATTGAATTGTTCATATTTGAAAAGGAGGAAATACGATGAAAAAACTGCACGTAACATGGGAAGGCGTCCACGACAGCACAGGGTATATGTTTTCATTCGCCAAATCGCTCTCTTGCGCGGTGAAAAACAGCCCATGGCCGGATATTGCGGAGGATATCGTGGCGACCAGCGGATTCGCGTTCCGCATGTGGGTGTCTCACGACCTGTGCGTTTCCGCGACAAGCATCTGGGAGTTCGACAAGCAGAAAGAATGGGTGGAAAACGGCGGCTTGATCTGCGAATATGTCGGCCGTTACTGGGGACAGGATCATATCGAGGAAGAAAAGCGGCTAGAAGCCATCCGGATGATCAAAAACTCCATCGATCGGGGCATCCCCGCCGTATCGTGGGATATCGGCTTGCCGGAATGGGGACTGATCACCGGGTACGACGACGAGTCACAGAAGTTTTCCGTCATCGCCATCAACGAGAATCCGTCGGGCCTGGCACCGGATGATCCGGGGACGCAAATGCCCTATGAGACGCTCGGCAAGCGCGAGGTGCCGATCTTGTCGGTGTTGACCGTGACGGGCCGCAGCGAAAAGCCGCAGGAACAGATTTTGCGGGATACGATGAAGCTCGCCGTCACCCATCTGAAGGGCGGGGAATGGTGCGAGAATGCGAAGGGGCTGGAAGCCTATCCGGCATTGATCCGTCATTTTGAAACGTTCAATCCCGACGCGGCCTGGAATTTGAAATATTTCCTCGGCACCTACGGGGCGCTGAAATATTATGCCTGGAAGTATTTCGGGAAGATGGGACAGGCGGACCTGGCCGCGATCTATAAAGACGTCTATGATGCATGGCAGGAATCGTTCGACATCATGAACAGTCGGGACGTCACTCTGGAACAAGTGCGGCAGAAAATAGCGTCGCTGCTGACGTCCGCTCATCAGCTTGAAACGAAAGCCGTCGAGATCATGAGCGCCAGGATCTGATGGATTATCGATGAAGATCGATATGCGATATGAAAAGGAATCGCCCAGATAACGGTGAAATGCAGTTCAAAACGAACCCAAGGCGGGAAGCATCGGCTTCCCGCTTTATTTTTTTAACATTTCCTAATGTTTCATTCAGCAAATTTTAATCTTCTGCAGCTATGCTCGAGTTAACCGAAATTCACGGCGCCGCAAACGCTATCGAGATAGGGGGATTTGATGCAGCCAACAGTCGCGTACAGACATGAACTGAAATTCCATATGAATCCTCATCAATACTTCATTGTCAAGCAAAGGCTGAAACATCTTCTTGTTCCGGATCGGCACGCGGGTCCGACGGGAGAATATCATATCCGCAGCCTGTATTTTGACAACATCGATAATCAGGCCCTCCACGAAAAGCTGGGAGGAGTGCTTGACCGCGAGAAGTATCGCATTCGGATATACAATTTTTCCGACCGGGTGATTCATCTGGAAAAAAAGCTGAAGCACAATGATTATTCCGCGAAAATCAAGGAACCGCTGACGAGAGCCATGACGGACGCGATCATCGCGGGGGATTACGAAGTGCTGCAAGTGCCGGGCAAGCCGCTGTTTCTCGAGACGGCGCGGAAAATGAAGACGGAGAAGCTGCAGCCGAAGGTCATCGTCGATTATGTCCGGGAAGCGTACACGTGTCCTTACGGCAATGTCCGCATTACATTCGACAAACATCTGCGCACGGGATTGAACGGAAAGAACCTGTTCGATCCGGATCTGCCGACGGTCAGCGCCTTCGACAGCAACATCATCGTGCTGGAGATCAAATACGACGGCTATTTGCCCGATTTCGTCAGGATCGCCGTGCAAGGCGAAAGCATCTATCGGCAATCGAATTCGAAGTACGTCATCTGCCGGAAATTGTTGAAAGAAAATGCGTGGGAGGATCAATAGATGGAAGGTGACAGAGTAACTTTTTAGGACATTATTCGCGATAACGTGCTGAATCAGTTTACAAGCGGCATCAGCATTCCTCGCATCATCATTTCGTTGCTGATCGCATTTTTCGTAGGATTGTTCATTTATATTTTGTACAAACGGATTTTCAGCGGCGTGCTGTATTCGAAAAGTTTCAATGTGTCGCTCATCGGCATGACGATCATCACCGCTATGGTGATCATCGCGGTCAATTCCAACCTCATCCTGTCGTTCGGGATGGTCGGCGCGCTCAGCATCGTCCGTTTCCGGACGCCGATCAAAGATCCTGTCGATCTTATCTTTCTCTTCTGGGCGGCCGCCGCGGGCATCGTCATCGGAGCCGGCTTCTACACGCTGGCGATCATCGGCTCCATGGTCATCGGACTTGTGCTGTTTGTTTTTATCAAAAGCGCATCGTTTGAAACGCCTTATCTGCTGGTTGTGCATTGCGAAAACAGCCAAAGCGAGCTTGCCGTGACGGATAAACTGAAATCGCTGGTGAAGCGGTTCAATGTCAAACAGAAAACCGTCACCCGGGACAATATCGAGATGACGGTCGAACTTCGCCTGAAAAAAGACGAGCCGCAGTTTGTCAATGAAATTACCGGTTTGCAAGGTGTCAAGCATGCAGTGCTGATCAGTTACAGCGGAGATTACGTTTCGCAATAAGAGGGCGGTGAACCATCTTGGACAAACGTTGGTATGTACCGGTTTTGTCTGTCTGTTTGGCCGTCGTGCTGGCCGCGGCGCTTATGCTTGACGCGTTGTTTGCGGATGACGGCGTCATCCACGCGACTTCGGGCGGTTCCGTCGAAGAACTCGAACAGAAACTGGACCTATATGTGTTTCCGAAAGACCGCATCATCGATGTGAAGGTGACGCTGGATGAGGAAGATTTTCAGGACATGCTGGCCAATCCGATGGCGGAAGCGATCAAGCCCGCGTCCGTCGAATATAACGGAATCAGGCTCGACAACATCGGCATACGGACGAAAGGAAATTTAAGTCTGACGAGCGTCGCCCATTCGGATTCCGACCGGTACAGTTTCAAGCTCATATTCGACGAATACATATCGCAGCAGACGATGTTCGGGATCGGCAAGATCACCCTGAACAACAGCTACAGCGATCCGACCTACATACGGGAAGTGCTCGCTTATGAACTGGCCGAAGTCAGATTGTACCGGAGAGACCATATTCCCCAGTACAGATCGAAGTGTCTGTCTCCGACTCCGCCGTATCCGACATCGATAAACCCTTTGAACGCGAAGCGGTCCATGATAATATTAGGCAAACAGTAATCGCCATGGATGATCACGTTGTCGACGGGGGAGTAGTTACATTCGGCAAGGATATTCAGGTCCGCTCCCTTGCGCCCGGCTTCCGCGAGCATTTCAGCCGTGCGGCCGCGATACGGGCATCCGTCCACAGGCAGGGAGTGCAGCATCTGGAGATACTCGCCGTAAACGGCAGCCAGCTTGGCCGGATTGGCCAGGTGATGAACGGCAGTTCCGTCTTCTCCTTCGACCGCTTCCGTCAATAAGTAATCAAGAGCGGAATCCGACGCGTAGGCGATCACTTCCGGCGCGACTTGATGGCGCGATTGAAAATTCATCATCGTGTATTCGCGCTCCAACGTGCCTTTTCCGCTTATTTTCAGATACGCCTTTACTTCGCCCGAGATATAGTACGTCTTGGCATTTTCCGAGCAGCTGCTGTCGTATACGGTTGCGTTTTTCATATACCGTCCGATGTCCGGCGGCATGGATTCGAGATGAAGGGACACTTTCGTTTTTTTCATATTCGGCCCTCTGAACAGGAAGAGTAGTAATTTTGACGTATTTTCGAAGAAAATGCGACATATTGTGATATTTTTCGAGCATCTCCGGTCATTTATGTTATAATTCCAAAGGAAAACCGGCATGTACTCGCAACAGTTCCCGCATGAAGACAACCTATCGAGATAAGAACTCACCTGTCAAATGAGGTCGGACCGGATGGATTCTCAACTAACCGTATACATAACATTGGTCACCATTTCAGGGGTATTAAATTTACTTCTCACCTTATATGTGTACATGAACCGGAGTCTCTACGGGAACATTGCCACGATGTTCATCCTGGGGACGATGGCAAAAATGATCTATTGCTTCGCCTACGCCTTCAGTTTGACCTCTTCGACCCTGGAGCAACTGCGATTCTGGAGCGTCATGCAATATGTCGGCATGCCGTATGCTCCTCCGCTGGGCTTATTGTTCATATTGAGTTATCTCGGTTACAGGCTCACCAAATGGAGGATCGCGGCACTGCTTGTGATTCCCACGTTCAGTCTGCTCAGCAACGCGACCAACGGATGGCATCATCTCTATTATAAAACGTACACGATTAACGAAGCTCTCGGACCTCCTTACAATTATATCGAAGTCGGGCCGCTCTATATTGTGCACGGCGCCTTCACGTTCGTTTGTTTTATTTCCAGTCTGTTCCTCCTGGCGCTGCGGATGAAGGATACCGACTCTTCCAACCACCCTCAGCTGATTGCCTTGATCCTGGCTCATCTGATCCCGATGGGCACTTCCTTTTCTTATCTGATCGGCATCACGCCGCCGGGGATCGATCCGGTGCCGATGGTTCTCGGTTTTTCTTCGCTTTTCATATGGTGGGCCATTGTGTCGTCCCGGCTGCTGACCATCGTTCCGATCGCGAAGGAAACGATTTTCAACAGCATCAAAGACGGCGTCATCGTATTTGATATCCGGAACAGAATGGTCGAATATAACCACGGCTGCCAAAGCATGTTCAACAAGCTCGACCGCTCTTTGCTCGGCCAGCCGCTGGACAAGGTATGGCCTGATCTGTTCGGCGGTTCGGCGCCAGTTCCCGATCTGAGCGTGGAGTCGCAGGAACTGGAGGTTGTGTCGAATGAGCCGAACGAGAGGATTTACCAGGTCCGCATATCCCCGCTGAAACGATCTGCGAACAGCCCGCGCGACGGATCGGTGATGATCATCACGGATATTACGGAACTGAAACGGATGCAACTGAGACTGGAGCATCACGCGTACTACGACGAACTGACGGACGTGTTCAACCGCAGGGCGTTCTTCGACCGTTGTGAGGACACCTTTGCATCGGCCGTTCAGCAAAACATTCCGTTCACCGTGATCCTGTTCGACATCGACGAGTTCAAGAAAGTGAATGATACCCACGGTCACGCCGCCGGAGACCGGGTGCTCATTCATGTTTCGCAACTATGCAAAGCGAATCTGGCGGACAACATGCTGTTCGCGCGATATGGGGGAGAAGAGTTCGTCCTGGCCTTGTTTGGGAAAACAGCCGAGGAAGGGGAGACATTTGCGGAGCACTTGCGCCAGCAGATCGAAGCGCAGCCGGTCATGGTGGACGGCCAGTGGATCAACGTCACTTCCAGCTTCGGAATTGCGGAATTAACCGACAATCCGGAAGAGTCGCTTATGCAGCTGCTGCACAGCGCGGACGAAGCGTTGTACGCGGCGAAACGCGGCGGACGCAACCGGGTGTGCATATATGGAAAATGCTGAACGGAAATGCGCGGGGAAACGGGGACCGGATAGACCGAACGACGGACGCATCGGGTGACGGGAAGGAACGGCACCATTTCGCCCACTCTGAATATACTGGCAGGGACGAATACCTGGTTGGGAGTGATGGAGAATGTACGGTGCGTATCCGTATCCGGGTTACGGTTATATGCTCGGAGCACCGCGGTCGGATTGGGAGGTGCCGTTTCGCCAAACGGTGATTGTAAACAACGCTTACGGCGACGTGAGCGGGGACGGGATTCCCGATCATGTGTATTTGACGGCGGTCCGATCCGGTGATTCCTCGAGTCCTTATGTGACGCAGATTACGTTGAATGTTCGGGACGGGGCGACCGGGATGGTGTACACGGTTCCGTTAAGCGACGACGGAAATGCGGGCTACAATCCCACGGTGTTCCTGGGCGATTTTACCGGCGACGGCGTGCAGGATATTTTGATCCGGATCGATTCCGGCGGCTCCGGCGCGTTTACGTTCGACTACATCTATTCTTTTGCGGGGCGTCAAGCCCGGAAGCTGTTCGATTTCAGCCGCTACAATGAGCAAAATCAGTACACGGTCACGTATCTGGATCAATATAAGGTGGAGGTGAGAAGTCCGGCCACCGGGCAAACGTATCTGATCGATATCAGCGGCAGAAGCGAAGATTATTTGTCGCAAATCTATCGTGACGACGGAACGCTCATCAAACCGATTCAGGGATGGGCCGACGGCGTGAGCGGGTTTTATCCGGTCGACCTTGACCGCAACGGGGTGTACGAGATTCAGGCGTATCAACAGCTCAGCGGCTTGTATCATGCGGATTCGCTGGGGTATGTCGTGAATACGCTGGGTTGGGACGGGAACCGGTTCGCCATTCAGCAGCAGTGGGTGGCGATCTTCGGGAATTGATAGAAGAAGTAACGGGTGAAAGAAAACGAACCGACAGAAACGCGCGAAAAGTAACGAATGTAAAGAAGCGCATGAATGGAAGCGAATGAGAGAAACGATAAAACAAAACGCATGAAAAGAAATGGTTGAAAAGGAAATCGGGCGAATAGAGAAGTTCCGCTTTGCGCCGCGTGGATAACGCGGTTTTTTCTTGCTCAGATCCCGGACAGTCGTGCTTCTGAAATGGAAGCAGAGAGGCTTCCAAATCAAAGAAAGACAACAATTTGACACATGTGTCAATTGAAAATGTGAAAACCTGGTGCTAAGATTATGGATGTATGTTGCGATGAACCGTGACAAAGATCACGCTCCGAAGCCCGTCCGGGCGCTGAACGCAAGGCGCGCAGCTGACAAGTGCCGAGCCTGTAAAGCGATTCGTTGGGATTAGGCGCCGAGTATGCCGTGAGGGTGTGAAGCGTTGGAAGCAGCCTTGCGCAGGCAGTGTTGAGATTGAACCATGAAGCAACGTTGCGGGGCAGGAAATGCCGGGGCGATGACGCTTTTTGTATGAAAAGCGCGGAGTACGGTTGGATGATGTTGGCAACACTGTTAATGATTCTTGTTCCGGCGAAACGGTCATCGGAGTGATATAAGGAGGGGGTTGAATGGGAGAGAAAACATCGCGGCCGCAGTTTTGGGCTCTATTGCTGTTTTCGGTCGGCGTGTTCATGGCTCAACTGGATAACGGGATCATCAGTTCCGCGCTGACGACGATCAATCGCGATTTCGACGTGTCCGCCAACTGGGGAGCCTGGGGGATCACAATCTACACCCTCGGTCTTGCGGTCAGTTTGCCGATCGTCGGCAAGTTGTCGGACCGCTACGGAAGGAAAAAACTGTTTATCGTCGAGATTTTTCTGTTCGGTTTGGGTTCTTTGCTCGTTGCGTTGAGTCCGACATTCAGTTTTTATTTGTTCGCGAGATTGCTGCAAGCGTTTGGGGGCGGCGGCATTTTCATCATCGGCAGTTCGCACATTCTGAGCACCGTGAGCCGGGCAAACAGGCCCAGTATCTCGGAATGCTTGGCGCGATGAACGGCGTGGCCGCCGTGCTCGGGCCGAATGTGGGCAGCTTCCTGCTGGATTTGACGGGGAAGTGGCATGTGCTGTTTTTGGTCAATGTGCCGATCGCCGTCTTGCTCCTGATCTTTGGCGTTTTGAAATTGAAGGAATCGTCCGACCCGGCGCCGGGGCGGCTCGATCTGCTCGGATCGGTCATTTTGTCCGTGGGAATTTTGTGCCTGATGCTCGGGCTGACGAACATCGACGTGGATGTGCTGAACAGTTTGTCCCGGCCGGAAGTCTGGGGGTATTTGCTGGGCGGAGTCATACTGATTGCGGTTCTGCTGTTCTATGAAGGGCGGCTCGAACGCAAGCAGAAGGGTGACCCCATCCTGCCGATCAGACTGATCAAGCAATCGCGCTATTTGATGGTGCTGTTGATCGGTACGTTGTCGGGCGGCATGCTGGCTGCGATGATTTATATTCCGGCCTTTACGGAGCAGGTATTGGGCATCCCGCTGAGAAATCCGGCTACTGGCTGACGCCTCTGGCTCTCGCCTCCGGTGTCGGCGCCGGAATGGGCGGTGCGCTCGTGGCGAAGCGGGGACCGATTTTTGCGGTAATCGCGTCCGGTCTGATCGTGGCGGTGGGCTTCGCGCTGTTCCCGCTCTGGCTGGAGGTCAAGTGGCAATTTATCGTGGCGAGCATGATCGCGGGTGTGGGTATCGGCATCATCCTGGGTGCGCCGCTCAATATTTTGGCGACGGAAGGGCTGACCAAGGATAAGGGAACGGCGCTCGCTTCCCTGTCCCTGCTCAGACAGAACGGGATGACGCTGGCTCCGACGATTTACGCCGGTTTCCTGGCGCGGGCGTTCAATCAGATGGGAACGCTGTTCAAGGAGGACTTCCCGGATATTCTTCAGCGCAATCTGTCTGGAGTCGAACTGTCGGCGGAAGGTCAGGCCGAACTTGGCGCGATCGGACGTCAGATGGCTTCCGGCGGGGCGTCCATGACGGATGCGGAGATTACGGAGGTCATCAACAACATTCAGGACCCGGCGCTGAAAACGGTCATCGAGGACAGCGTTGCGGAAGTGACGAAGATGGCGGCGCAGAACGGGTTCGACGGCATGTACTGGACGGCCGCCGTGATCGGTCTCGCCGTAGTCGGCTGCGCCTTGATCCTGCTTCCGATCCGCAAGGCGTATCATAAGCGTCAGGCGGCTATGGCAGGGGCAACGGAGTAAGTTTGAGCCAGACGAAAAAGGTGAATCCGATGGAGGTCGGGTTCACTTTTTTTGCGTATCGATTCACGTAGATTTATGTGGATTCATGTAGACTCAGGAAGAAAGTTGAAGGGGCCGGTCTGTTTCGGGATGTGATAGCGATTGGATCCGTTGAAAACCGGAATGGCCGATGTGCGCGAGCTGTTGCTCCGAGGTTGACCACCGCAACGGGTTTGAGATCCCCTGTTGGGGTATGCGTGCAAGCGTTGCGGAAGAAGCAAAAACGGTTGCTTCGGAGGCCGGAAAGGTGCGTGTGAAGGCAGATGAGACTGCCGGAAAACCTGAAGTGATCATGAAATCCCGGGGAGGTTTTCCGGCGGTTTTGCCGAATTTGCAACGGAATTTTGTTGAATATGGAAATTTTGGTGTGCTATAATAGTATGGAATTCAACATCTTGGGAAGCGATCGCTTCCAGACACAAGATGTTGCGGTCTCTCTCCGCATGGAGAGAGTGGATTGAAATCAAGCGAGCCTTAACCGCAGCTGTTACCTTTGTTGTCGTCTCTCTCCGCATGGAGAGAGTGGATTGAAATAATAAAAAATGGTTGACGAAATATTGAAAATGTGTCTCTTTCCGCATGGAGAGAGTGGATTGAAATTACGAGACCAAGGATCGGCTGGACACGATGTATAAGGTCTCTCTCCGCATGGAGAGAGTGGATTGAAATTTCTCATTCCATCACCTCATCTAAGTGTTGGGTTGAGATAGTCTCTCTCCGCATGGAGAGAGTGGATTGAAATATCAACTACATGCGAAAAAAAAAGTTGTTGACAGTCTCTCTCCGCATGGAGAGAGTGGATTGAAATGCAGGCGCGACGATCGTCGTGCGAAACGATGACGACGTCTCTCTCCGCATGGAGAGAGTGGATTGAAATTCTCCTTTATTGCTTATTGCATTTGGATTAATGCGTCTCTCTCCGCATGGAGAGAGTGGATTGAAATACCCAGATTCTTCACGAATATATCCATGAGGTATGGTCTCTCTCCGCATGGAGAGAGTGGATTGAAATGTCACCAGCGCGATAAACGCGCTTCGTGACCTTGCACGTCTCTCTCCGCATGGAGAGAGTGGATTGAAATATCCTCAGTAGTTGGGTTTATGTTAAAAACTTGGTTGTCTCTCTCCGCATGGAGAGAGTGGATTGAAATAAGAAATGCTGGGGCACGCAACTATTAAGACGACGAGTCTCTCTCCGCATGGAGAGAGTGGATTGAAATCTGGCGCTGTGCGATGGACGCCGACGGCAGTGGGAGGTCTCTCTCCGCATGGAGAGAGTGGATTGAAATATGCGAACGTGGCATCTGGTGCTGTGCCACGTGTGGTCTCTCTCCGCATGGAGAGAGTGGATTGAAATCTGGTGCGGTGTTGGATGGCGCGGGGAGCGAAGACATGTCTCTCTCCGCATGGAGAGAGTGGATTGAAATGAGGATCTTACGCTCGATCTGCTCGGCGTTATTGGTCTCTCTCCGCATGGAGAGAGTGGATTGAAATGTCTGTGATAAGATCAAACACTGGAGGATTGTCCATGTCTCTCTCCGCATGGAGAGAGTGGATTGAAATTCGATCACGGAAAGCAGTTCGTTTGCCAGAAAGATGGACCTCTGTCAATAGATTGGACACATGGAATCGAGAAAATTACGCAACATAATCGTACATTTGTTCGCATTGAATGGGTGTGAGATACCCGATCGCCGAATGGACTCGTTTGCGATTGTAGAA
>Ga0310828_1000281_pt1 | contig 64312 bp, 57 predicted proteins | sample WT_ome_3_FD_202242 | JGI IMG/M metagenome (GOLD analysis project Ga0310828, IMG submission 202242) | Sorghum-adapted microbial communities enriched on wild type (WT) sorghum from Joint BioEnergy Institute, Emeryville, California, United... ... | reverse complement strand
CGCGTGGCCAACATCTCGTTTGACCGCACGGTGCGCGCCGTTCTGCCTTTCCTCGGCCCACTGTTGATTGTTCTGATCCTGGTCACGGTATTCCCCTGGATCACGCTGGCTGTCCCGAATTGGATTTATCGATGATGCTGTCTGTGAAGGCGAGCACAGGGACGCGGTACGCGAAGGGGAAGAAATGCGGCGGTGGTCGCACCTACATTGCTGCGGCCACGCCTCCAGCCGCAACGGCGCACAAGATCACGACTAGCCAGGGCGGTACATTCCACATGACGAGCGCGAGGAATGCGGCAATGCCGATCGCAAAGTCACTCGCGCTCGTGATGCCTGACGTCCAAACCGGGTCATAAAGCGCTGCCAGGAGAAGGCCCACAACAGCTGCGTTGATCCCGCGCAATGCCGATTGCATCCACGACTCGCGGCGCAAGTCCTCCCAGAACGGCAGCACGCCAATAACGAGTAGAAACGACGGCAGGAAGATCGCGACCAAGCAGAGCACCGCCGCCCACCAGCCGCCGATGACCGCGCCCAGATAGGCCGCAAACGTGAACAGGGGCCCGGGAACGGCCTGGGCTGCTCCGTAGCCTGCAAGGAACTGGTCGTTCGTCACCCAGCCAGGCGGCACCACCTCCGCCTGTAGCAGCGGCAGGACGACGTGACCGCCACCGAACACCAGCGATCCGGACCGGTAGAACGAATCGAAAAGATGGAGAGGCAGGAGGTCAGATCCCGCTGCGAATAGCGGCAACGCAATCAGCAGCGCAAAGAAGACGAGTAGCGCAATTGTGCCGGCGGTCCGTCCGATCGGCAGCGGCATGGCAACGTGCCCCGTTTGAGCAACGCCGCCGCGCAGAATTGCGAAACCGATGATGCCGCCGAGCGCAATGGCACCGATCTGCCCCCAAACGGAAGGCACCGCCAGAGTGATAATGGCCGCCATTACGGCGAGCGTCGCACGCTCCCGGTCTGGCGCAAGCGAGCGCATCATGCCCAGCACCGCCTGGGCGACGACGGCAACCGCGGCAATTTTTAAGCCATGCAGCCACGGGCTGCCCGTTGCGTCGCCAAGTGCGGCCACGCCATAGGCGAATAGCACGAGCGCAATGGCGGACGGCAGCGTGAAAGCGGCCCAGGCAGCAAGCGCGCCAGCATAACCCGCCCTGGAAAGACCGACCGCAATCCCGACTTGGCTGCTCGCCGGACCAGGTAAGAACTGACAAAGCGCCACGAGATCGGCATAGGAGCGCTCATCGAACCATTTCCGGCGCACGACGAAATCTTCGCGAAAATAGCCGAGGTGCGCCACAGGCCCGCCGAAGGAGGTCAAACCTAGGCGAAGGAAAACAAGAAAGACCTCGGCGATACTGGACTTGCTTGGTCCCGCGCCGGAGTGTCCAGCACTTTCCATTTGTATTCCTCGCGGCGTTACGTTCGATTTCCGCCTTTATGATCCAACTCGGCGGGCATCTCCGGCAATGCCTTGAACTGAGCCATGTAACGGCGGTCGATCCAATCTTTCAGTTTCCAGACCCACGCACCGCCAAAGGTGATGCCATTGCGCGTGCCAATAGCGTAGCGATCTCCGGTCGAAATCAGGTAGAGCGCGTCGCGTTGTGGCCTATAGCGTATGAGCCGCCTGCCTGATGCGAGCCGCCGCAAATTCTCGTCCAGAGTTGGAGCTGCGCGCACAGCGTAGACGCCCGAGCGCGGAAGATCGTACCCCTGGATTGATGCCACATCGCCAGCAGCGAATACCTCGGGATGCAATACGGATTGCAAGGTCGGCGCAACGCGGATGAAGCCTTTTTCGTCGAGCGCAAGGCCGGTTTCCTCAAGCCAACGCGCGGGCTCCGCTTCGGTCGTCCAGAACACCTCGTCTATGGCAATTCGGCCGTGGCTCTCGACCTCCACAGCGCCGGGCTCGACTGCGATGACACGGCCATTTGTCATGACCACAATGCCACGCTGCGCCAGGATCGCGAGAAACCGCTTCCGCGTCGCTGCCGGGAAATCCGGCAGCACGTCCGACGCACTGAAGAGGAAGAAGCGGAGCTGCGAAGGGTTGTGGCCGGCAGCCGCCACATCGCGCGTCAGGCGACTATGAATCGCCAGGATCAGCTCGACGCCGCCTGCACCCGCCCCAACCACTCCGATGCGAGCACGCCCTTTTGCGTCCAGAATGCGCTTCCGAGCGGCCTCGAAATGCTCGATAAATGTGTCGATCGGCTTGACCGGAATGGCATGCTCGGCAACGCCCGGAACGTCACGTGCGCTCGGTGTCGATCCGATATCGATTGAGAGGATATCGAAAAGGACCGGCGGCCGGTCGTTGCAGAGCACGCGCCGATTTTCGAGATCGAGGCCAATGGCTTCGGTCAGATACAATCGGGCGTTTGCAAATCGTGCGAGCTGACCGACATCGATGTGAATATCGTCGAAGTCGTAAAGCCTGGCGATGAGGCCCGGCAGCATGCCCGAATAAGGTGTTAATGCGCGGCGGGTAATGAGCGTCAGACGCACGCCCGGAATCGGTTTCAGTCCGAACTTCCGTAAGACGATCGCGTGCGCATGGCCAGCACCGACAAGAACGATGTCCTTCAGTGCCGGTTCCTGTGAATTCATAGAAGCTTTCTCTTCACAGCACTGTACCGCGCGGCCCGCACTCCGCGGGCCCGGCAATCGCGAATCCAAATCGGATCAGATAACCGGACCGCAATAAGCAAACTCGACAGTGCCTGAAAATAGCGCCTGATGGCTACGCCGCCGCCTGCATTTCCGCTGCTCGCGCGCTCTCCATGATAGCCGCGACGCCCATGCCACCCGCCGTGCAAATGGAGATCAGCCCGCGCCCGCCATGCTCGTAGAGCAGCTTTGCGAGGTTGGCCATGATGCGCGCGCCCGTGGCCGCGAATGGATGGCCGTAGGCGATCGAGGAGCCTTTCACGTTCAGTTTCGAGCGATCGATCGATCCGAGCGGCTGATCCTTGCCAAGCACACGGCGGCAATATTCGGGATCTTCCCACGCCTTCAGCGTGGCGAGCACCTGGGCAGCGAAAGCTTCGTGGATCTCGTAGAAATCGAAATCCTGCAGCTTGAAGCCGGTGCGGTCGAGCAGTTTGGACACCGCGATGGTCGGCGCCATCAGCAGGCCTTCGCCCTCGACGAAATTATTCGCCGCGGTCTGATAAGCCGTCAGCCAGGCTTGCACCGGAATTCCGCGCGAGGCCGCCCATTCCTCGGATGCCAACAAGGCCGCAGCGGCACCATCGGTGAGCGGCGTCGAATTGGCAGCCGTCAGAGTTCCGCGTCCGGACTTGTCGAAAACGGTGCGCAGCGTCGCCAGTTTGTCGAGGTCGATGTCCTCACGGATATTGTTGTCGCGGAACACGCCCGCAAACGGCACGACGAGATCATCCATGTATCCCGAACCATAAGCCTCGGCGGCCTTCTTGTGGCTCTCGTACGCGAGCCGGTCCTGTTCCGCGCGCGGAATTTGGAATTCCTGAGCCATCAGCTCGCAATGCTGGCCCATGGAGAGGCCCGTCTGCGGCTCGGCGACGGACGGCGGCTGCGGGATCAGCTCGGCGGGCGAGAACCCTTTGAACACCTTGATCTTGTCCCACACTGACTTCTGCTGCGCCATTTCCGTGAGGCGTTTGGCCAGCCGCTTCGAAACAACAATCGGCGCATCGGAGGTCGTATCCGAACCCACCGCAATCCCGCTCTCGATCTGCCCGGATGCGATGTTGCCAGCGATCATCAAGGCGGCTTGTAGGCTCGTGCCGCAAGCCTGCATTAGAGTGATACCTGGGGTCGATGGAGCAAGCTCGGTGCCGAGAACCGCCTCGCGCGCGAGGTTCCAATCGCGCGAATGCGTGACGACTGCGCCGCCGACCACCTCGTCGATATGCACGCCCTGGAGATGGAACTTCTCCACCAGACCGTTGAGCGCGCCGGTCATCATGTCGAGGTTCGACAGGTCGGCGTAGAAGGTATTCGAGCGGCAGAAGGGAATCCGCACTCCGCCGAGCACGGCTACACGTCGAAGCGTTTGGGTCATTCTTTTCCTCCGCCCTCTTTATTCCGCCGCCGCGCGGTGTTGCTCGCCGGCTTCGGCCGCAGCCTCTGTCGCCTTGTAATGCAGCGGCCCGCCGCGGAATGGCGCGAACCCAGTGCCGAAAATGACGCCCGCATCGATCAGATCGGCGCTCGCAACCACGCTTTCTGCGGCTTGCCGTCCTTCCACACGTAGAAGCCTTCGCCGGATTTCTTGCCGAGCTTGCCCTGACTCACCATCCGGTCGAGCTCAGTGCCGCCCGCGCCGAAATTCAGGATGCGCCCCACGTGAGCACACACGTCGAGGCCAACCGTATCGGCCAATTCGATCGGCCCCATCGGCATGCCGAAGGTCCGCGCCGCTTCGTCGATCTTTTCCTTTTCCTCGCCCGCCTGGACCCGCTGCAACGCGCCGGTGAGATACGGCGCCAGCACGCGATTCACGAGGAAGCCCGGCACGCTCTTCACGATCAGCGGAAGCTTGTCGATGGCCGTGACAAACGCCGCGCCCTTCTTCAGCTCTTCCTCGCGGCTCGCCTCGCCGCGCACCACTTCGATCAGCGGCATGCGCGACACCGGATTGAAGAAGTGCAGGCCGATCAGCCGGCCGGGATCGCTCAGTGGTCGCGCAATGTCCTCGATCATGATTGAGGAGGTGTTCGTGGCGAGCACGGCGCCCGGCTTGAGCTTGAGCTCGATGGATTTGAAGACCTGCTGCTTGACCTCGAGCTTTTCGACGACAGCCTCGATCACCACGTCCGCCCGGCTGATGTTGCGCCCCTGTGGGTCTGCGATGAGGCGCGCCTTGGCGGCATCGCGTTGCGCTTTCGTCTTGAACTTGCGGGCGAACAGCTTCTCCTGGGCTTCAATGCCCTTCTTGATCTGCTCCGGCGAAATGTCCTGCAGCGAGACTTCCATGCCGGAGGCCACGCACCAGCCCGCGATATCCGCGCCCATGGTGCCCGCGCCGATTACGTGGACGCGCAGCGGCTTCCAGCCGAGATCCTTCGGCGCCTGATCTTTCAGCATCTCCATCAGCCGGAACACGCGGCACAAATTGCGCGCGGTCGGGCTGACCATCAGCGGTGCGAACGCACGGGTCTCGGCGTGTTTCAGCGCTTCGAGATTCCCGCCGTGCGTCTCGAACAGGTCGATCAGACGGAACGGCGCGGGATAATGGTCCTCGCGTACCTTCTTGGCTGTCTCGGTGCGAAGCTTTTTCGCAAGCAGTCCGCGGAAGGGCCATTTGGCGAGGATAGCCTTGGTGATGCCTGCAGGCTTCGATTTCCGGCGTTGTAGCACCGCCTTGCGCGCCGCCCAGCGAAGCTGATGGCGATTGTTCACCAGCTCGTCGATGTATCCGAGGGCGCGGGCGACGGGTGCGCGAAGCAGCGAGCCCGTCAGCATATTCTGCATGGCGGTGAGCGGCCCGACCTGGCGAATCGAACGCGCGGTGCCATTGAAGCCGGGGAACAGCCCGAGCTTCACCTCGGGAAAGCCCACACGCGTTGAGTCATCGCGCGTGGCGATCCGGTAATGGCACGCTAACGCCAGCTCCAATCCCCCGCCGACGCAGGCGCCGTGAATGGCGCAGACGACCGGCACCGGCATGCGCTCGATCCGGTCAAGCATGGCGTTCACGGGGCGGATGGCCTCGATCACCTTACTTTCGGTATCGAGCGCGTCGAATTCGCGGATGTCGGCACCGACGATGAAGTTCTTCGCCTTGCCGGACATGAAGACGAGCCCTTTGATCTCGCCCGTCCGCGCACGGCTCTCCACGTACTCGACAATGGTGCCCAGTTCCTCGAGCGGCCGCCGTCCCAGCGCGTTGGCGCTCTCACCTTCGCGGTCGAAGATGGCCCAGGCGATCCCTTCCCGGTCGACGGAAAAGCGCCAGTCTTTCAGTTGCGTCATATCCTGCGCCACGCCTGCCTCCTTGCGGCTTACTCCGCCGCAGCTTTGCCGTTTGCGGCCTGAATGCTGTGACTGGTGCTCATGTAATGGGGTTTGACTTCGGCGGGGTCAAAGTGATCGACGGCGATGACCTTTTCCCTCAGCGCCTCGACGTCGCGCAGAAGTTGGGCCTCCGTCTCGCTAATAGCGTGCTGACGCACGGCATCTCCGATCCAATCGATGCCATGGAATCGGCGCACCTGAGCTGCCCGAATGGCGCGTTCCAGCTTCTTTTCCGTCTCTTCTGCAGCGACGGCTTTTTCCAGGGCCACCTCGAGCAAGCCGGTTGGATCGTTCGGGTCACGCGTAACGTAGATGTATCGCGTCAGACGGTCGCGAACGGTCCCCGGCTGGATCGCGAGCTTCACCGCCTCCCTCGCGAGACGATCAGGTGCCGGCCGGAAACGGCGCCCGAGCGGAAACACGAGCAACCGCATGAGAACGCGCGCCCAGGCGACGGGGAAATTGTCGATGGCACCCGCAAGCGCATTCTGGAACCGGTAAAGACCGTTTCGCGCGACAAGATCGACGATCGGTTGGTCCACCTCGGGCCGGCCATCGTCCTCGAAGCGCTTCAGGGCGCAGGCGAGGAGATAAAGCTCCGAAAGCGCATCCGCGAGACGGCCTGTGATCTTCTGCTTCATCTTGAGGCCGCCTCCCAGCAACGCCACGCTCAAATCGGCCACAACAGCGAAGTTGTGGCTCGCCCGCCAAACCTGGCGATACCAGCCCTCGACGCCGAATGCTTTCGGTGGCGCAGCACCGAACAGCCCGCCAGTAAGGTTGTGAAACAAAGCCCCAAACGCATTGGCGACGCTGAACGACACGTGGTCGAGGAAAATGGGCTCGAAGAGCTCAAGGCCCTGTTTGGGATCGGGGTTCTGGACCGCCTGCAGCTCGCGATAGAGATACGGATGCGACCGCAGTGCGCCCTGGGCGAAGGTGATGAGCGTCCGCGTGAGAATGTTGGCGCCTTCGACGGTGATCGCGATCGGCACCATTTGATAGGCCGACTGAAGATAGTTCGTTGGCCCATCGCAGATGCCGCGGCCACCGTGCACATCCATGGCGTCGTTGACGGCCTGGCGCATCCGCTCCGTGGACTGATACTTCATGAGCGCGCCGAGCACTGCCGGCTTCTCGCCACGAGTGACCATTGCCGCTGTTACCGCGCGTCCGGCCTCGACGAGGTAGGCGTTTTCGACCAGCCGCGCCAGCGGCTCCTCAACGCCTTCCATTCTGGCAATCGGCAGGCCAAATTGCCGGCGGATTCGGCCGTAGGCTGTCGAGAAGCGGAGCATCGCTTTGATGCCGGCCGCCGCTGACGAGGGCAGCGAGATGGAGCGGCCAGCCGACAGGCATTCCATCAGCATGCGCCAGCCCTGGCCAGCCATGGCCTGCCCGCCGATGATCCAATCAATGGGGATGAAGACGTCCTTGCCCCAGGTCGGGCCGTTCGGAAACGCCGCGCCACAAGGCAGGTGGCGGCGGCCGATGTTCACGCCGGGATGGTTGGTGGGAATGATGGCGAGCGTGATGCCGATGTCCTCGCCCTTGCCCAGCAGATTCTCCGGATCGAAGAGGCGGAACGCGAGCCCCAGCAGCGTCGCCTTGGGGGCGAGCGTGATGTACCGCTTCTCCCAGATGACGCGGATACCGAGCGTCTCCCGCCCCTCGTGGACACCGCGCGTTACGTAGCCGACGTCGCGCATGCTCGCGGCATCCGAGCCAGAGGTCGGGCCGGTCAACGCAAAGCACGGAATCTCCTCCCCACGCGCGAGACGCGGGAGGTAATGGCTCTTCTGCTCCGGCGTGCCGTACTTCTCGATCAGCTCGCCCGGCCCCAGCGAGTTCGGCACCATGACGATAGTGGCGACGTCCGGCGAGCGCGAAGAAATTTTGCCCAGGATGAGCGACTGCGCCTGCGCCGAGAACCCGAGGCCGCCGTGCTGCTTCGAGATCAGCATCCCGAGGAAGCCCTTCTCCTTCACGAAGGACCAGATTTCCTCGGGGATCTCGCGCTCGCGGGTGCGGATCTGCCAGTCATCGATCATCCGGCAGAGCTCCTCGGTGGGGCCATCGAGGAAGGCCTGCTCCTCGGCCGTCAGGACGATCGGCGGAACTGCGCGCAGACGGTTCCAGTCAGGGCGCCCGGAGAAAAGCTCGGCATCGAACCCGATCGTGCCCGCCTCCAGGGCCTGCTGCTCGGTCTCGGAGATCTTCGGCAAGGAGCTGCGGATCGCGCGGTATGCCGGCTCGACGATAAGGCTGCGGCGCACCTCCGGGACCGACAGCACAGCAAGCGCGATGGCGGGCAGCCACCCAATCAAGCTCCAGAGACCAAACGGAGCCGGCACCCCATCGACAAGGCCGGTCTGCCAAACGAACGTGAGCGCCGTCACCGCCCCGGCCCATACGGGCAAGCTCGCTCGGCGCATGGCGAGCAGGAAGACGACCGCAATGGCGACGAGGGCCATGATCAGTTGCGACATCGGTTGGCCTCCGTTCCTTCCTCGGGCTGCCTAGTGCGCGACCCGCAAACTGCGCCAGAGCGTTCTAGAACGGCACGCGCGAAGATCAGCTTAACGCCCTGGCCGAGACCTGCCTCGGGCGGGAAACTTACGTGCGCTCGGCGTCGATCGTGCTCGAATATAAGGCCCCTTGCTGTCCTGCGCGAGGCGTGACAGCGCATTGTCGCCGGAGCATGCCATCCTGAAGTCAGGCCCGGTGTGGTCATGCGCCTTCATTGCCAAGGGGGCCTCAGGGCAATATCCTACTGCCAATCAAGAGTTTCAGGATCGAGTTGCATGGCGCAGGATTTCGGCGTTGCCGGCGATCAGCTTGTCCCGAGCGGGAAGATTCTCGCCGACATGCAGGCGGCTGCAGTCGAGGCGACGAAGATGCTGCGCTCGATTGGCAGTCCTTACCGCCTCATGATCCTCTGCCTCTTGATGGAGAGTGAGAAGACGGTCAGCGAGATTTCAGAAGCCATCGGGGCCCGGCAAAGCCTCACCTCGCAGCATCTCACGCACTTGCGGCTGCACGGGCTCGTTCACGTCGAGCGGCGCGGGCATTTCGCCTACTACTCCCTGGCAGACACGGTGGCCAAGGACATCGTGGCGGTCCTCTACGCCCACTATTGCGCCGACAAGATGCAGCGCTAGACTCCCGCCGGATCGATCCGTCGGCCCCAACGCCGGCCGACACGCCTTTGGGACGGAGGGACGCATGGTGGGCTGGTTCGCGGCGGGAGCCGTAGCTCTGGGCATTTTCGCAGCAGCCGGATTAAGCCAAGCCAAATCGACGGAATATTTGATGAAGCTCGGAGAGCACCTGGCCCAAGAGTGCACGAGCTGTCACCGCATAGACGGGACCGACAACGGTATTCCGTCGATCGTTGGGCTCGATACGGAGTATTTCATCAATTCGCTCACGTATTACAAAGATCGTGAGCGGACCAATCCCATCATGGTCTCGGTTGCTGAGTCGCTCGACAAGGAGCAGATCGAGGCACTCGCGCTCTATTTCCACTCGCTTGGAAAAAAGAAATAGCGAAGCGCGTTAGCGCGGAAAAATTTGCGCGTTATCGCTGAGAAGCCCGAAAGGACGCCGCCTCGTCAAACGCGGCAGCGAACTCGACCGAGCCCGGCTTACTCACGTTCGCGTCCATGATCTCATCGATACGCGCCAGTAGCTCGGCTGCAGTGCGTTTGTGCACAACGGGATTTCGCTCGTAGCCAAGCCGAGAGAAGAAGTTCGGCGTTGGCGCCGTGCGGCCCACGGGAGTCATCATCTCGAGCCCCGTGCTCGGACCAGCGAGATTCATCAGCTCCAACTCGGCTGGCGTGAGATTTGTCCTTCCAGCGCGCTCGGCAACCTCGCGGATTCCTTTCAATTTGATCACCTGCAACATCGGGCCGATGTCGCCATCGAGGTTGAGCGCGTGAATGCCGAGCCCGTTGCGAGTGCCCGCAAACTTCATGTGCGCGTACCAGTCGTTGGGTACGGTTTTCGCGCTCGCCAACATGCGTCTCACAACGCGGGCCTTCTTTTGCAAGGCCGCAGCCCGGGCAGGGGCGATGCCTGGCATCTCGGCCGTTTTCTCGAGCCGTGAGATGAACGTATTCCCGTGCTTGACCAGCTCGTTGACCGAATTCGCATGAAGAAGCTGTGCGTAGCCCAACGCTGTCGATATCGGCGTGCCTTTCCCGGTCTGCGGATTGATGCCCGCCTGCATGTCGTGGGTGCCCCGGCCGCCCGTTTCCAGGGCGTAGACACGCACCACCTGCTCTTTGGTGAGCCCATGAGCCAGCGCCTCCAGCGCATAGCGCCGCTTGAACTCCTTCTCAGGAATGCGCTCCGGCTCAAATCCGTAGACGGTCTTCGCGCTTTCGAGCACGTCGGCGACGCTGGGCACGGGCTTCCGCTCAACCGGCGGCTTCAGCTCGTTCCAGATGCGGGCGATGTGCGCCGGTAGCTTCGGCCCGGAATACTCGGGCGGGAAGCTCATGATGTAATCTTTTTCGCTGACCGGCTTGCCTGCCCTGATCTTCTTCCGCCGCTCAGTTCGCGTTTTCTCTACCTTTTTCCAGTAGGCGGAAAGGTTGGCCTCGTGCTTTTTCTGCGCCGAATGCCAATCCAAGAAAATTCGGCGTTCACGAGCATCGAGCCGTTCGAGCATCGCGTTCACGCGATCATCCGCTCGAGCTGGCTCAGGCGGAGCGACCAGCGCAACAGCGCAGCCCAACACTGCCGAGAAGACGAGACCGGCGGCACGCCGAGTGAGCCGGCTGGCGAATGCAGTCGGTTGCGGTGCGTCGATCATCACGAATGTCTTCGTCGCTGCAGATGGCAGCATCGTGGCGGTTTGGACCCAAGTCAGCCCAAACTGCGGCCAGAGCCGGTAAAAATAGGGTTACCGCGCGACAGTTACCCTTCCAAGGCGAACTAGGGAACGAAGGGCTCATACCGGGGGTGAATCGCGAAGTGGAGCAAATGCATCGCGACACGTTATTGACTGACCGGTCAGTCATGTCTATCTTCGAGAGGCATGGAGGGAGCCCATGAGCACCCGCATCAAGCGCCGCAAGCAGCAACGGCCCGAGGAAATCCTCCAGGCCGCACTCGAGGAGTTCATCGCCAAGGGCTATGCGGGCACGCGGCTCGAGGATGTCGCGAAGCGCGCCGGCATCTCCAAGGGGCTCGTCTACGTCTACTTCGACACCAAGGAAGAGCTGTTCAAAGCGGTGATCCGCACATTTCTCGTCCCGCACGTCCAGATGCTGCGGGACGAGGTGGACACCTCGGAGCTCTCCTCCGAAAGCCTTCTCCGCGGCCCTGTGCTCCGCCTGATGAAAAAGATTATCGGGTCGCGAATGCACGAGCTCATTCGGCTGCTGATTGCCGAAGGCCCCAGGCACCCGGACCTCACGGCTTTCTATTACGAGGAAGTCGTGAGCCGCGGCATGGCCCTCCTGCAGAGGATCATCGATCGGGGTGTGGCGCGTGGCGAATTTCGACCCACGCCCCTGCGCGATTATCCGCAGCTCGTTATCGCACCGATGCTCATGGCGGTTGTCTGGAAGCTCCTGATGGAGCGCCATCGCCCGCTCGACGCCGAGAAGGTGCTCGAGATCCAAATCGAGTTGCTGCTGCAGTTCCTCAAGGCGGACACACGCGTGGCTGAGTCAAGCATCGTATCGAGTCGGCCCACATGAACCGCGTCGCGCTCAAAATGCTTTTCGGAGATGCGGCCAAGCTCCTAGGGCTCGTGTTCGGCATGGCCTTCTCCACGCTGCTCATCACCCAGCAGGCGAGCATGTTCGTCGGCATCATGCAGCGCACGGCGAACCTCATCACTGAAACCCGCGAGCCGAACATCTGGGTCATGGACCCCGCCATCGAACAGATCGATGCGGTCCGGCCAATGCGCGATACCGAGCTTTCCCGCGTACGCGGCGTGCCCGGCGTGGCGTGGGCAGTCCCTTTTTTCAAAGGCCAGGCGGTCGTGACAACCGAGGTCGGCGGGCTGCAGTCGTCCTTCGTGTTTGGGCTCGATGATGTGACGCTGATCGGCTTGCCGCCCGAGATCATTTTGGGCGACCGAGAGTCGTTACGCCGCCCAGATGCCATCGCCATCGACGAGGCCGGTTTCAAGAAGCTTTGGCCGACACAGCCACTGTCCCTCGGCCACACCATCGAGCTCAACGATCGCCGTGCCGTCGTGGTGGCGATCGTTCGGACCGCTCCGCCGTTCCAGACACAGCCTCTCATCTACACGCGCTACTCGCAGGCGCTGGTCTTCACCAACAACGGCCGCAACCAGCTCTCTTACGTCCTCGCGCGTTCGGCACCTGATGCCGACCCTGCTGCCGTGGTCCGAAACATCGAAGAGCGCACCGGTTTGAAGGCGCGGACCTCCGATGCGTTCCGCTGGGAAACCATGATGTACTTCCTCTGGAATACGGGCATCCCGGTGAATTTCGGAACGGTCGTGCTGCTCGGCGTTATCGTTGGTATCGCGGTCGTCGGGCTCACCTTCAACATGTTCGTCACGGAGAATCTGAAGCAGTACGCCGCCCTCAAGGCGATGGGGCTCACGAACGGCCGCCTCATCGCAATGGTGGTGCTGCAGGCCACCATCGTCGGCGCAATCGGCTATGCGATCGGCCTCGGGCTCACCTCCGTTTTCTTCGAGTCGGTGACTTCGGACCCAACGTCCTTTTTTCGCGGTTTCTACCTCCCCTGGCAGGTCGCCGTAGGCGTCGGAGTCGTGGCGACGGCCATCATGCTGATGTCCGCAATCATCAGCCTCCGGCGGGTGCTGGTTGTCGATCCCGCCATAGTGTTCCGGGGGTAGGCGAATGCTGACCGTAGCCGACACCCTCACCCCGCCCACAGCAGAGCCACGACTGGCGGTTCGCTGCAGGGGCATCGTGAAGGAGTTCGGCTCGGGCGAAACGCGGATTCGCGTCCTGCATGGCATCAATCTCGACATCCCCACAGGCGCGATGACCTATATCGTCGGCCCCTCCGGCTGCGGAAAGACGACGCTGATCTCCGTCATCGCCGGCATCCTGACCGCCGAGAAGGGAGAGGTCGAGCTGTTCGGAACCCGGCTCCGGTCATTGGAAAATGCGGAACTTTCCCGGTTCCGTGCAGAAGCGATCGGCTTCATCTTCCAGCAATTCAATCTGCTGCCGGCACTCACGGCCGTCGAGAACGCATCGGTGCCGCTGCTAATAAAGGGCGAGTCCGAAGCCAAGGCCACGCGCAAGGCACGCGATCTGCTCGCCGCCGTCGGTCTGCAGGACCACTTGGACAAGTTCCCTGCCCAGCTTTCCGGCGGACAGCAGCAGCGCGTCGCCATCGCGCGAGCACTCGTTCATGAGCCGCAACTGATCATTTCGGACGAGCCGACCGCGTCGCTCGATGCTCAGACCGGGCAAAGCGCCATGGAGCTGCTCCGCGAGCACGCGCTTAGCTCCGACCGCGCGGTGATCGTCGTGACCCATGACGATCGGATCTTTCGGTTCGCCGATCGCATTGTCCGTATGTCGGACGGCCGGATCACGGGGATCGAGCTTCCCCCATTCACGGAGGGCCACTGATGGCCAGACGCTCCAAGCTCCTCCTTGTCGGATTGCCCGTTGTGGCGGCGGTTGCTGCAGCCGGCGCCATGCTGTCCATCAGCCGCAGCCAGCCGCAGGTCGTCTCCCTTTCTCCGGCCATCTCGCCGCCCGTCCAGCCCCGGGTCACCAACGCGTCGCTCGGCTTCATCGGGGCCGCGGGCCTAATCGAAGCCAAGGACCAGGAGATCGAGCTTGGATCTCATACCTCGGGCGTCGTCTCGAAAGTCCTGGCGAAGGCGGGCGACCGGGTGAAAGCCGGTGATCCGATTTTCGTTCTCGATGAACGAGCCGCAAAGGGCAATCTCGCGCTCCGGCGGGCTGAGCTGGCGGCGGCCGAGCGTCAGCGAGATCAGCTCATTGCGAGAGAAGAAAGCCTGAAGGCGCAGCGCGCGGCAGCTGTCGCCGCGGCCAAAGCTGCGCGTGCAGAGATGGAGGAATGGGCCGACCAGGTGCGTTCCGCCGAGGAGCTGCTCCAGCGTGGCGGTAATAACGCCATCTCCCAGCGCGAGGTAACGCGGCGGCGCAACGCGCAGCGCTCGGCCCAGGGGCGGTTGGAGGAAGCTCAGGCCCGCACCACCGAGATCGATGCGGAGCTCGCGCTGATCGCGCAACCGGACGGCGCCTCCCTTGCTGTCGCGAATGCGGCCGTAGAGCAGGCCCGCCGCGCGGTGGAGCGGGCAGAGGTTGACCTTTCGTTGCTGACGGTGCGGGCCCCGATCAACGGCACCGTGTTGCAGGTCAACGTGCGGCCAGGAGAGTTTGCATTCGCCGGCACGCTCACCACCCCGCTCGTGGTGCTCGGCAATCTCGATCCACTCCATGTCCGTGTCGATATCGACGAAGCCGACGTACCTCGCTTCGATCCATCAGCCCCGGCCTACGCCAGCCGCCGGGGCCTTGCTTCCGAGCGGATTCGGCTCTCCTTCGTGCGCATCGAGCCTCTGCTTGTGCCCAAGCGCTCGCTGACCGGCGCCCTGGGTGAACGGGTCGACACGCGCGTGCTGCGGGTCATCTACGCCCTGCCGCCGGGCACGACGAACGCTTACCCAGGCCAGCAGGTGGACGTGTTCATCGAAAGCGTGCCCGTCGGGCAGGCGGAGGTCACATCGAGCACCAACGCGGGCGAGCCGAAGTGACACCTTGCGTCCGATCGGTGCGTTGGGTCGGATCAGCCTAGCCCAAGTGAAGCTGTTGCGCGGGCTGCCTTGCGCGGGCTAAGAGAGGCGCGGTTGGTTCAGGATCCGGAATAAGCGAGGGACCATGAAGGTCGACGAGGCGACCGTCCGGCGCATCGCTAGGCTCGCACGTATCAAGATCACCGACGACGAGGCGCGGGAGCTGCAAGCGGAGCTCTCCGGCATCCTCGACTGGGTGGATCAGCTGAACGAGGTCGACACCTCCAATGTCGAGCCGATGACGCGCGTCGTGCCGATTAGTCTCAAGATGCGCAAGGATGAGGTCACAGACGGCAACATCGCCGACGATATCGTCAAGAACGCTCCAATGACCGACGATCACTTCTTCGTCGTCCCGAAGGTGGTGGAGTGAACGCCGCCGAGCCGAGCGACCATGAGTGCCCTATGCGCGGATTGCGGAGAGACGACATTCGGGGTGACTGCACGCTGCCCCACATTCTTCTGTAACAGGTCTTACGGGCGGCGATAGTTTCCGCCTTCGCCCCCCAGCCAAGACGAGGCAACATTGTCCGAGCTGACGAAATTGACCCTCGCAGAGGCACGCGAGGGCCTGAAGTCGAAAAGCTTCACCGCAAAGGAGCTGGCTCAGGCCTTCATCGATGCCATCGAAGCCGGAAACCCGGCCCTCAACGCCTATGTGGCCACGACGGCCGAGCGCGCGCTGGCCCAGGCAGCCGAAAGCGATGCGCGGATTGCCCGTGGCGAAGCCCGGCCGCTGGAAGGGCTGCCATTGGGCGTGAAAGATCTGTTCTGCACCCGCGGCGTCCATTCCCAGGCCTGCAGCCGCATTCTCGACGGCTTCGAGCCAACGTACGAGTCGACCGTCACCCAGAATCTCTGGGACGCCGGCGCCGTAATGCTCGGCAAGCTCAACATGGACGAGTTCGCCATGGGCTCGTCCAACGAGACGAGCTACTACGGCCCCGTCGTCAGCCCCTGGCGCCGCAATGACGGCTCCAATGCCCAGTTGGTGCCGGGCGGCTCCTCCGGCGGTTCTGCCGCCGCGGTTGCTGCCGATCTGTGCCTTGCCGCCACCGCGACGGACACCGGCGGCTCGATTCGGCAGCCTGCAGCGTTCACCGGAACGGTTGGTCTCAAGCCCACTTACGGGCGCTGCTCTCGCTGGGGCATCATCGCTTTCGCCTCATCGCTCGATCAGGCTGGCCCGATCACCAAGAGCGTTCGCGATGCTGCGATCATGCTCAGGCATATGGCCAGCCACGATCCCAAGGATTCGACGTCCGTCGACACCCCCGTACCGGATTACGAGGCCGAGCTTGGCCAGAGCATCAAGGGCCTGCGGGTTGGCGTTCCGAAAGAGTATCGAGTCGACGGGATGGCCGCCGAGGTCGAGGAGCTCTGGCAGAAGGGCATCGCGTGGCTCAAGGATGCGGGCGCCAGCATCCATGAAGTCAGCCTTCCGCATACCAAGTACGCGCTGCCGGCCTACTACATCGTCGCCCCGGCCGAGGCGTCATCCAACCTCGCTCGCTATGACGGCGTGCGTTACGGACTTCGGATCACGGGCGACGACCTCATCGACACCTACGAGCGCACCCGAGCGGAAGGTTTCGGCAAGGAGGTGCGCCGGCGGGTTCTGATCGGCACCTACGTGCTCTCCGCCGGCTACTACGACGCCTACTACCTCAAGGCGCAGAAGGTGCGCGCATTGATCAAGCGCGATTTCGACGAGGCTTGGGACAAGGTCGATGTTCTGCTGACCCCAACCACGCCCTCACCGACGTTTGCCATAGGTGAGAAGTCAGGCGATCCGATCTCGATGTATCTTCAGGACATCTTCACCGTAACGGTGAACATGGCAGGGCTGCCGGCGATCTCGATTCCGGGTGGTCTTTCGGCTCAGGGCACGCCTCTCGGCCTGCAGCTCATCGCAAAACCGTTCGACGAGGGCACGCTGTTCCGTGCGGGCCATGTGATCGAGGAGGCCGCCGGGCGCTTCCCAGTGCCCGATCGATGGTGGGTGAAGGGCTGAAGGGGGAAGAAGACGATGAGCACGCGTCGACCAGAAGAATGCACCGACATGACCCAGGTGCGCGCTGAGATAGACCGTATAGACGCGGCGCTCGTCGACCTCATCGCCGAACGGTTCGGCTACGTGGAGCGGGCTTGGCAGCTCAAGCTTGCCGCGAAGCAGGAAGCCAATGTGCCGTGGCGCAACCAGCAAGTCATCGACCGCGTCCGCGCGCGAGCAGAAGAGCGGGGCTTGCCGCCGGATCTGTGTGAGGCACTCTGGCGGCAGATGATCGGTTGGTTCATCCAGTACGAGGAAGAGAAGCTGCGTGCCCAACTGGAGGCGAGGCAAGGCTAAGCCCTGAGAGCAGTGCTCTCTTGAGGTTCTGAACGTGCTTCGAAAGCACAAGGGTAAACCATGCAGGATCGAGCGAAGGCAGGAAAGTCGAGCAATCTGATCTCCGGTGCGACCGGGGATTGGGAAGTCGTGATCGGCATGGAAGTGCACGCGCAGGTGAACTCGCGGGCCAAGCTGTTCTCGGGCGCTTCGACAGAGTTCGGCGGCGAGCCGAACAGCCACGTGTCGCTGGTGGATGCGGCCATGCCCGGCATGCTCCCGGTGATCAACGAGGAGTGCGTCGCGCAGGCGGTCCGCACGGGCCTCGGGCTCAAAGCGCAGATCAATCTCAAGAGCGTTTTCGACCGGAAGAATTATTTCTATCCCGATTTGCCTCAGGGCTATCAGATCTCACAATACAAGCAGCCCATCGTCGGAGAGGGTAAGGTCGAAATCGACGTTGACGGCGAGACGCTGACAATCGGCATCGAGCGCCTTCATCTCGAGCAGGACGCCGGCAAGTCCATCCACGACCAGCACCCAGACTATACCTACGTAGATTTGAACCGCGCGGGCGTGGCCCTGATGGAGATCGTGTCGAAGCCCGACATACGCTCCGCGAAGCAAGCGCAGGCATACGTGTCCAAGCTCCGTACCATCATGCGCTACCTCGGCACGTGTGACGGCGACATGGAGAAGGGCAACCTGCGCGCTGACATCAACGTGTCCGTGCGCCGACCCGGCGAGCCATTTGGCACGCGCTGCGAAATCAAAAACGTGAACTCCATCCGCTTCATCGGTCAGGCGATCGAAGCGGAAGCGCGCCGGCAGATCGAAATTCTGGAGGATGGCGGCGAGATTATCCAGGAAACGCGGCTTTTCGATCCGAGCAAGGGCGAGACCCGCTCGATGCGCACGAAGGAGGAGGCGCACGATTACCGCTACTTCCCCGATCCCGACCTGCTTCCGCTGGAGCTGACCCAGGAGTGGGTGGATGCACTGAAAGCCGACCTGCCGGAGCTGCCGGACGAGAAGAAAAAGCGCTTCATGGAGCAGTACGGCCTTTCCTCCTACGACGCCGGAGTGCTCGTTGCCGAGCGCGCGTCTGCGGATTACTTCGAGAAAGTCGCCTCAGGGCGCGATGCCAAAGCGGCGGCCAACTGGGTCATCAATGAGCTGTTCGGACGACTGAACAAAGAAGGCCTCGACATCGAGCGATCGCCCGTCTCCGCAGAACAGCTCGGCGGTATTCTCGACCTCATCGCCTCCAAGACGATCTCCGGCAAGATCGCCAAGGACGTCTTCGATATCGTCTGGACGGAAGGCGGCGATCCGGCCGACATCGTTGAAAAGCGCGGGCTCAAGCAGGTCACGGATCTTGGCGCAATCGAGAAGGCTGTCGACGAAGTCCTGGCCGCAAACCCGGACAAGGTCGAGCAGGTCAAGGCCAAGCCGACCATGCTCGGCTGGTTCGTTGGACAGGTCATGAAAGCCACCGGGGGCAAGGCCAACCCGGCAGCCGTGAACGAGGTCTTGAAACAGAAGCTGGGAATCTGAAAATCGAAAGGCGAATGACCCTAGCTAATTGCCGGGGTCATTTTGTAGTTCGCTAAGGACCACTCGATCCGGGAGCGACCGGCAGCAATTGCGCTCCCGGATTTTCTATTTTCGAATACAGCACTTGCGACGAGCGAATTCCTGCTGTTTCGAGTAAACCTTCTGTTTTTCCGTTGCACGGCCCTCGGCCCCAAGGCTCTGTTTGGTCCTAGTTCAGCTGCCGGGCCAGGGCCGCGCAGCTGTTCTATTTTCAGCTGCGCGCAGGCCATTATTCAAATTCAATCTGCTTCCCGGCCGGCCACCCTTCCGCGTCATCACAAAATACACGATCTGCGCCACTGCCTTGTAGAACTCCGGCGGGATCATCTGATTGACGGCGACCTTGTCGTAGAGGGCCCGTGCCAGCGGCTTATCCTCGATGATTGGAATATTGTGCTGCTCGGCGATTTCCCGAATTCGCAGTGCGATCAAGTTGCGCCCCTTCGCAAGAACCCGCGGCGCACCGCCCTCCTCGCGAACGTAGCGCAACGCGACGGCATAATGCGTCGGGTTGGTGATGACGAGGGTTGCCCGCGGCACAGCGGCCATCATGCGGCGCCGTGACCGATCGCGCGCCAGTGAGCGCAGCCGCGAGCGGATGATTGGATCGCCGTCGGTCTGCTTCAGCTCGTCCTTCACCTCCTGCTTGGTCATCCGCAGCTCACGTCGCCAGAAAACGCGCGACCACACGAGATCGAGCACCACCAACAGCAACGTCGCAACCGCCACGCCCGCGACAAGCCGCACAAACACCTCGCGAATGATGCGCGGCAGGACTCCGGGCTCCATGAACATCGCGTTGAGCACGTCCGCCTGTGTTGCGCGAAGCAGCAGGAACGCCGCACCTCCCACGGCCGTGAGCTTGAAACAGGCCTTTAGGAATTCGACTCGGCCCTGAGCGCCGAGAATGCGCCGCCAACCCTGCCGGAGCGACAGGCGCGACAATTGCGGCCGAATCCGATCGAGCACAAAGCGTGGCGGATTCTGCAGGAGGGAGGCTGTCATTCCCAGAACGGCCAGAACGGCCACCGCCGGTATCACCGCGCGACCGACCTCCTCACCCACAAGCCCCAGAAGGCGGACCGCGTCGCCGGCGTTGACGAGAGGCCATCCACCGGGATCGTCGATGAAAGACCGCAGCGCGGCGCTGACACGTGCGGCACTAGACGAGAAGAACCCTGCCACGAGGAGGATGCCAAGTAGCGAGCCGAAGGTGACGGCCTCGCGGGAATGCGGCACACGGCCCTTCTCAACCGCATCCTGAATGCGCTTTTCGGTCGCCTCTTCGGTTTTGCTCTCCTTGTCCTCCGCTTCCGCCATTTCGGCTGTCCTTCTCAGCCGACGAGAGCAGTGCGCTCAGCCGACGGAGGCTCGATTTTGCGCTGTGCCATGAGCCTCAGCACCGCATCGACGATTGCGCGGCGGGCATCTGCGATGTCGCGCGCAGAGGCATGGCTTTCAGCTTGCAGCTCCATCTCGACAATGCGACGCGTGCGGGCAGGTAGCCCGGTGAGGACGGCCTCCTGAAACGCGAAATCGGTCTCCTGCAATGCGAGCACGAGACGTTCGGGAGGAACCTCGTTCAACACCAGCGCCAGCGCCCTTGGCGGCAAGGAGGCGAGATCGTCGAAGGTGAACAGCAGGCTGCGCATCGCTTCCACGTCGGCTGGGCGGGCCTTCGCCAGATGCTTCAGCGCGGCTTCGAACTGGACCTTGTCCAGCCGATTGAGAATGTCGGCTATTCCCGTGTGGCGGCCAACTGCGGGAGACTGAAGCGTGATCAAGTCTTCACGCAGCGCCTCCTCCAACACCTCGAGGGCATCAGGCGCGACGGTTCTGATGCCCAGCATCCTGACAAGGAGGGCGTTGCGCACGTCCAAAGGCAGGGATCCGATGATCCGGGCAGCCTGTGTCGGATCGAGACGCGACAGGATAAGTGCCATCGTCTGCGGATGCTCACGCAGAAGATACGCCCTGATGATTTCATCCTTGAGCCGCGCCACCCTGACCCACACCGGCTCCTGCTTGCCGGCGCTTTCGGCAAGCAGCTCTTCGGCCTCCTCCTCGCTCATTACCTGAGCGAGCAAGTCTTTCACCTCGCTCGTGGAGCCTGCAAAGCCGATCCCGCCGGAGAACATGTCCGCGAACTCGTCGACGAGCTCTGCGAGGTCCTGCGCGGATAGCACCGGCAGCCGGTTTGCCGCGCGCGCAATCAGCCGGATTTCCTCGGCATCCATGCGCCTCAGGAGTTGCGCGGCTTTCGTCCGACTCAAAGCGAGCAGGAGCACCGTGGCCTTTTCGACGCCGGTCAGCGGCTTCCGCTCAGGTGCGGCGTTCGCCTGATTCTTCGACATCGGGCCGGATCTGTCAGGCTTCCCTGGCAGATCCGGAGCCAGCACCCACCTCGGTCAGGGAGATCCCGAAACGGGATGTGCCCTCATCCATGACGACCACCTCTCCCCTCGCAATGACACGGCCGTTCACGACGACGTCGACTGGCTCACCCACTCGGCGGTCCAACGGAATTACGGCACCGCGCCCGAGATTGACGAGCCCCGAAACCGACATCGTTGCCGAACCGAGGACGACCTGGACGGAAACGGGAATGCGCATGATGGCTTCGAGATTGCCGGCAGCGGGCGACCGCGATTGTCGGGCCTGCTGTGATCCCGCCGCCTCGCCCTTTGCTGATGGTCCGAAGGCGGCGGCAAGCTCCTCCGGAGATGGCGTCAGCTCAGCGGCGAACTCCTGGATCAGCAGATCCTGCTTAGCAGTGGCCGCGCCGGGTGGCATTGCGCTCCCAGCAGAGTGGGAAGGGCGATCCTGCCTGGTCTTCTGGTGCTGGACCGTGCTCCCCGCCTTGGACGGGGCGCGATCATCCAGAAAGGATGTCATCCATGAACTCCTGCTCGCGATCGACAAACCCTTGGACGCGCAACGTGTAAACTCCATTCGACTGGCTCATTTCGCCCCACAGCAACGGCTCGCCATTGCAATCGATGCGAATGGGCGAACGCGGCGTCGCCTCCAGCGCCAGGATCTGACCGACACGCAACGAGGCGACCTCCGCCAATGTCCGTGGACGGTCTTCCAGCACGGCACGCATCATGAGTTGGGTGCGATTGATTTCTCCCCGGATCTTCTGGGTCCATCCCGGGTCGGCAGTCCCAGTTCGGCCGGGAGGCGGGCGCGCGAAAGCCGGTTTCAAGGCGGTCAGGACCGCATCGGGAATGGCCAGTTGGAGCTCACCGCTGCATCGCCCAGCCTCCAACCGATATCGCGCAATCGCGACCGGAGCATGAGGGCCGCCGAGTCGATCCGGATTGGCTCCACCTATGTCACCATCCGGCGCGAAGTGAGTTGCTGCGAAGGGCTCGAACGCAATCTTCAATGCTGCGGCGAGCCGGGCGACAAACGTCTGGGCGATACGAGTTTCGATGCGCGACAAGGGCCGAGGCTCGATAACAGGCTGCTGCGAGCCGTCGCCGCCGAGAGCGACATCGACGTAGGTGTAAATGAGATCGTGGTTCACGCAAACGAGCACATGGGCATCCCAGGCCGGGGCATGCAGAAGGCCGGGGAGCCACTCCTTACGCGCGGCGCTGAAAAGCTCCGAAGCTCGCCCGCTCTCGAGCCCGAGATAGGTTACCTTCGGCCGCGCGGCGGATAACGTCTTAAGCTCGTCGGTGCATACGGCTGCCACCCGTTCGAGCGCGGTTGGCAACATCGGAAGGCGCTCAGCATAGGCTGCTCCGCAACGATAGATGGCTGCGAGTGCATCGCGGTGAGCCTCAGCCCGTGAACCGGCAGCCCTCGCTCCCATCACGCCGCCTCCTTCCGGGTATTGCCGTTTCCGCTAGGTCCGGCGGAAAATGTCTGCTCCTCGACCTCGTCGATCGACGGTCGCTCGTAGGCCGAAATAGCCTTCCGGCCGTGCTCGAGCGCGACCTGCGGCATGGCACCATTCATGAAAGCCAGCAGCGTCTGCTTCACCACCACGTAGAGCTGCATCTTCTTTTCTCGAATAGTCCGCAGCTTGCTCGCCACCGGTGAGACGATAGCGTAGGAAAAGAAGATTCCTGCAAAGGTGCCCACGAGTGCCGCACCGATCAGTGATCCGAGAATTTCGGGCTCCCGGTCGAGCGCGCCCATCGCTTTGATGACACCGAGGACCGCCGCCACGATACCGAGCGCAGGCAGGGCCTCCGCAATCGCCACCAGCGCATGGTACGACCTCAGTTGGTCGTGGCGCATGGTTTCGATTTCCTCGTCCATGAGCGCCTCGATTTCATGCGTGCGCGCATTGCCCATCAGGATCAGCCGGCAATAGTCGCAGATGAAGGTCGTCAGCTCCGCGTTCGCGAGCACCGTGGGGAATTTCTGAAAGAGCGGCGATTCGCCCGGACTTTCGATGTGGCGCTCAAGGTCATTCCGTGACGGGCCGCGCAGCGTACGCATGAGCTCGTGCAGCACGCCGAGAACGTCGAGATATTCGCGTGGCTTCGGGGCACGCATCAGAAGGACTTCGACAAGCCCGACACCGACATCCTTGATTGTCTTCACCGGATTGGCGACGACGAACGTGCCCAGCGCGGCGCCGCAGATAATAACGTACTCCCAGGGCTGCCAAATGACGTTGACATGGCCACCCATGGCCATGAAACCGCCGAGCAAGGCACCGAGCGTGATGATGAGCCCGATGATGATCGTCATGCGGAGTCTCCCGTCCCACTCTGACCTGTCTAGTTGTCGACGCTTGCGCGGGCCTTTAGCCGGGTAACAAATGCGAGGGGATGAACGTCAGCTCCGCTCAAGCCTTGCGATGCAAAATTATGCCGGGGCCATTGATAGGGCAGGCGCAAAGCGTGCTTACGAGCATTGCCAGCTACCGTTTGATTACGAACGATCTCGGCCGCTCTCTCCAAACGACGGCCCGCAAGCCAGAGGTCGCACGCGAAACGGCCTACTACCTGGCCAATATCGGAAAGGTCAGGACAATCGAGGAGTTCATCGGCGATAATCGCCTCTTCGCCTACGCGATGAGGGCCTTCGGCTTGGCTGATCTGACCTATGCGAAGGCGTTTATTAAGAAGGTGCTAACTGAGGGAATCGACAACCCGAACAGTTTCGCAAACAAGCTTACCGATCCGCGCTATCGGGAATTCGTCGCGACTTTCAATTTCGCCCGGTATGGCACCGTGGCCACGTCTCTCGAACGCGCACAACAGGGCGTTGCGGATAAGTACGTGCGCCAAGTGCTCGAGGAAGAAGCGGGACAGCAGAACGAAGGCGTGCGTCTCGCGCTATACTTCCAACGTAAGGCTCCCGAGCTTTCGAACGCCTATCAGATTCTCGCCGACCGGGCGCTCTCCACGGTTGTGCGCACGGCTTTGGGGCTTCCGCCGACGACGGCTGCCGTCGATATCGACCGGCAGGCACAAATGATCGAACGCCGGATCGAGTTCGACGATTTCAAAGATCCCGTCAAGCTGCAGAATTTCATCACGCGCTTTCTCAGTCTTTGGGAATTGGCTAACCCCAGTACGTATGCAAGCCCAGCGCCACTTTTGATCGGAAGACCAGCCGAGGCCGGCTTTACACCCGACCTACTCGCCAGTTTCCAGAATCTCAGATTCGCGAGGTTCTAATGCAGTCTAGTCTCTACGTCGCATTGTCGGGACAGCTTGCGCTTCATCGGCGGCTCGAAACCATCGCCCGCAACGTCGCCAATGCCTCCAGCGCGGGCTTTCGCGCCGAGCAGGTGAAGTTTGAAAGTCTGGTTTCACAAGTTCCACTGCAACCGGTGGCATTTGCATCGACGGGTAAGTCGTACCTCTCCCGTGCCCCGGGCGAGCTGATACGCACCGATGCTCCTCTGGACGTCGCGATCGAAGGCGATGGCTGGCTTGCGATCCAGACTCCCTCCGGAATCGTCTATACCCGCGATGGCCGCATGAGGATGACCGAAGCGGGAGATTTGCAGACGATCACCGGATATCCAGTGCTTGACGTCGGTGGTGCACCGATTCTTCTGGACCCCAATGCCGGGCCGCCGCAAATTGCTCGCGACGGCACGATCACGCAGAACAATCAACAGATTGGCGCTCTGGGCCTGTTCCGCATCGACCCCGAAGCCGAACTCATTCGGGCGGAAGGATCAGGTGTTATACCAGACCGTCCGGCTGAGCCGATCCTGGATTTCGTTCGCGACGGCGTCATCCAGGGCTACATCGAGCGAGCGAATGTCAATCCGGTTCTGGAAATGACACACCTGATCATGGTGTCGCGCGCATTCGATGCTGTCACCAACTCCTTGAACGAGGGAGAGTCCTCTCTGCGGGAAGCGGTGCGGACACTCGGCTCCGGCTAGGGTCTGCGCTCCTTTACGCAAAAGAGTGTCGTTTCCGTTTCGCTAGGATGAGCGCTACGTTTAGACGGAATTGCAAAACTCGTCGGAATTTCGGCAAAGCATTTCAGCCCAACTTCTCTCAACGCCGCTGTTTTGAGATGAGTTCGCAAGCAAATCCGTCAATCGCGGAAAGCCTCCGCACGGCCTGTTGTGCGGCGTAGATAGAACGGGCTCGCAATCACGAAGCGATCGCTATCGACCCTTCGATTTTTCGGGCGTGGACAGAACCTCGAGGCTGACCGGCGTAAGGCCGCGGCGGGTCATGCCGATTGCCTCTGCGGCAGCCTCGGAAAGATCGATGACACGGCCGGCAATGAATGGCCCTCGGTCGTTGATCCTGACCACGACGCTCTTGCCATTCGTGCGGTCCGTCACCCGCACAAGCGAGTTGAAGGGCAGCGTTCGATGAGCTGCCGTCAGCGCACGCTTGTCGAACGGCTCGCCCGATGCAGTCTTTTCCCCGTGCCAGTAATACGAAGCAATCCCTTCCAACGCGTGTTTGCGCAAGCTTCCCGTCGCGACGCTCTCACTCTCTGTCATTGGAATGACAGTGGTTTTCCATCCACCCGCCACATCATCGGCAAAGCTTGGTCCGCTGCACGTCAGAAGCGGGACCAGGGCAGACGCAAAGAATGATGCCACTCTCTTCACTATCAGCCGTTCGAAGGTCATTCGGCAGGCCTTTGGATGTGATTCGGGCATAGAGATGGCAGGGCCGTGTTTGCGATGGCGGTAGGGAAATCCCGCCGCCATCGCATTCGCGTTCAGCGATGGACTATCGACCAACAACCTCGACGTGCACTGGTACGACGCCGGCCTTTTTCATGCCGATTTTACCGGCCGCGGCATCCGACAAGTCGATGATGCGGCCCGGAATATAGGGTCCGCGATCGTTGATAGTCACCTCGACCGAGCGGCCATTGCGTTTATTCGTGACGCGCACCCGCGTGCCGAATGGCAACGTCTTATGCGCGGCCGTCATGGCCTTCGGGTTGAACCAGCCACCGGATGCCACACGCTGTGGCTGCCAGTAATAGGAGGCAAGACCCGTCATCGTCGTGCCGACGGGTACAGACTTCGCAGTACGCCGCCCTTTGCGGACCGCAGCGCGCCGAGTCCGCTTGGCCTTCTGAGAAACGTCGGCCTGGGCGACACTGGTGAAACGGCGGGAGCGATAGGCATAGACCTTCGACCTCCGCGACTTCTGCGCGGTGCGGCGGCTATGAGCGGCCACTTTGGCCCGCCTACGCTTGTTGACCGACTTTGCCCGGCGCTTCGCCGGATAAGCTTTCTTGTTGCTTTGGAATTCAGAACCAATCTCGGTTCTCACCGAACCAGCAGTCTCGCCAATGGGCGCCACGGCCTGAGCTTGCGAGGCGAACAACACCACTCCCAGAGCCCAGACGAACGTGAGCATCCGATACATGAGACCTCCATACGCAGTTTCACGATTGCCTTGGCGGGCATTTGAAAACCTCCTTTGCTCGGATGAATTTGGCCGAATGGCCGCGAAACGTTTCCCCCGCAACGTGAGTCTTCTCAGTGCGGACCCATCGTCAGTTCAGGGTTGAAATGCCGCCAAAGCGCGGCGCCAGAAACCGTTCACTTGTCGTGGAGACCAAAATCCCCCCGTGGTCTGGCGGAGCGGGAGAACAGCATTCATGAGTTCCGTAGTCAACTCTAAATTTTCAGTATGAGTTTATCCGCGGCGAAACGACCAACGCCTCCGTGCACGGCCGAAGGAAACTCCGGCCGTCGCCAATCTCCGAAAAAAGCTGCATCTGAAAATGAAAGAACGCCGTTAAATCAACGCGTTGGCGCACTAGGTCGCGCGATCAAAATTACCCCGGAAGGATCATTGAGAATCTCAAGTTGCATGCCCGAAGTATTTGCGAGTCGCCACGTGTAATAGGCTTGGATGCTCATGGCATCGAGCCGCGGCATTGGGCCACCGCTGATGAATTCCGCCAAATGCTGGGGCGGCCGTGCTCCAGCCCCACGGCAACGGAGAACAAACGCCGGCTCAGCGATCGTCCCTGCCATGACCACTTCGATTTCGCCACCGCGAGGCAGCGCCGTCACCGCGCTTGCAATCAGATTGAGCAATAGCTTCACCCGATCCTTCGCCATTTGACCGGGCGGAACCTTCCAATTCAACTTATGCTTGCCGTTACCAACAAATCCGCGGGAAATCTGTTCGGCCGTCCCAAGATCGATCACAGCCCCGGCTGATCCCGCGGCACCGAATGCGAATCGTGCGAATTGCAGGCGGGCTGAAGCCTGCTCCGTCACATTGCGGATGACTTCGAGCGCATAAGTGTGAGCTTCTTCGTTATCATCCTCGTCCAGGATCTCCAGCCCGTTGTAGATAGCTCCTACAGGACCGATGACGTCATGGCAGATCTTGCTCGAAATGAGAGCAGCGAGCTCGAGATCGGTCGGATGCGAGGTCTGACTCATCAAGGCCCCCTCAACCGGAGATTGTTTTATAGCCCATGCGCGGGGAGGCGCTCACGCGGGCAGACTGGCGCCTTGCAAATTGGCTTTTGAGTGTTGATACATGCGCCGCCACATCGTTGCCAAGATCGGATCGCCGCGCTGGGGCGGGCTGCCCACATTTCCTGGGGATTGGATTCTGGTGACTAAGCTGAGGCACCTTTGAAGACCTCGAAGGTTCACCTGCTAACTGGGAGACGCTGGGTCGGCTCATGGATCTGAATCCCAACAGGCTTGCCAATCTGATGCTTGGACCCGCGCTGGCGGCAGGAGCTGCCATCATGCGCCACCGGCGAACAGGGTTTACCGTTGAGAGGAAAACGGATTCGAGCCCCGTCACTGCCGCCGACCGAGAGGCCGAGGAGATTATCGTCGAGGCGCTGGCCCGGTGTGCACCCGGCGTCCCCGTGATTGCCGAGGAGGCCATGAGCCGGGGCGAGCAGCCTCGACTCGACGAAGCTTTTTTCCTCGTTGATCCGCTCGATGGAACACGTGAATTCGTGGCCGGCGGTACAGATTTCACAGTGAACATCGGTCTCATCGTTGAGCGGACGCCCCGATTCGGGCTGATCTACGCTCCGGCCTCCAATTGGCTCTTCGTCACAATTGGTCCGGACGAAGCGGCGGAGATCCGCATTTCCCCGGAGGCCGGGTCTGTCAGCCTTGACGATGTTCAGACAACCCCGATTCGGACGCGCGAACCTGATCCAGCGCGGCTCGTTGCTGTGGCAAGCCGGTCCCATCGCACACCCGACACCGACCGTTTCCTGGCCGACCCGCGGATCGCCAGCTGCCGGAACATCGGCTCGTCGCTCAAATTTTGCCTCGTAGCCCGCGGCGACGCCGACATATATCCGCGATTCGGCCAAACGAGCGAATGGGATACGGCTGCCGGCCACGCGATCGTGCTGGCGGCTGGAGGCCTCGTGACGACATTCGACAAGCACCCGCTCGAATACGGCAAGTCCGCAACCGGATTCACGAACCCTTCATTTGTGGTTTGGGGGCGGCCATCGCTTCTGCCATCGATCCGTCTTTGATCGGACGTGTCAGCCACACTTTGGTAATAGTTTTGGGGAATGGTTGACGGTCGATTATCCGTCGGCCCGCGCGTCGGCGCGATCAGTGACGAGTGGATTCATGCTCGCAAAACGCTCGCTATTCTCTAAGGCCAAGGTTCTCGCCGTTAGCGTCGCTCTGGGAGCGGTGCTCGGCGGCGCGGAATTGGGCCAGGCTCAGGATCGTTTGCCTTGGGAAACCCCGTCGTCGAAGGCCGGCGCGGGCTACGATACGTATGCCGCCCGGGGCGATGACGCTTACCGCCCAAATGACGGCTACGGCGGGGGCGCAAGCTATCCACAGTCTGGGGCCTATGGAGACGCGTATCGCGCTGACGATGCGTACCGTCCCAATGACGCCTATCGGCCTGACGACTCCTACCATCCTGGTGGCGATACGTACGTGCCGCCACCACCGGGATCGGGGCCTACCTACAGCGACACCCCGAGATACACGCCGTACCCGGACTCACGGCCGGAGCCTTACGAGCGGGATTATGGCCCGCCACCGCGCGAGTACGACCGGTATGGGGAGCCACCGCCCCCAGCTTACGACCGCTACGACGACCGCACCTACTCGCGTAACGAGATCCTGGAGGCGGGGCATGCGTTCTTCGGCTCGGTGAGCAGGGGATTAGCTGCCGCCGTCGAGTATGCTTTCCAGAAGGCGGGCCGGCCGAACGGCTATATTCTTGGCGAGGATGCAGGCGGTGCCTTCATTGCCGGCTTGCGCTATGGCGAGGGCACGCTCTACACGAAGGACGCGGGCCGGCATAAGGTGTACTGGCAGGGCCCCTCGATCGGCTACGATTTCGGAGGCGAAGGCTCAAAGACGATGGTTCTCGTCTACAACCTGCGCCATCCGGGCGAGATCTACAATCGCTTCGCCGGTGTTCAGGGGTCTGCCTATGTGGTGGGCGGCGTGAGCATCCAGTTCCAGAAGCACGATCACGTGGTGCTTGCGCCAATTCGTTCAGGAGTTGGCTTTCGGCTAGGTGCGAACGTCGGCTACTTGAAGTATACCCGGACTCCGACTTGGAATCCCTTCTGATCAGGCGTTAGCCGATCCGTGAAGGGGAACGGATCGGGACGAACGAGATTGCGTTGTAACTTCATCGGGGGCCGGTCGTCAGATTCGGCCCGGTCCACTGTGTGCTGTTAGGATTGCGTTCGGGGATGCCTCAGTGATCACGATCGAGTCGACCATGCTCGTGGCGCTGGGGTTCCTGTTTGCGACCCTCATTGCCGTTCTTCTGGCCCCAGCTTACCGGGCACGCGCCATGCGCTTGACCTACAAGCACATGCGCCGCGTGATGCCGCTCACCGAAAGCGAGCTGCTGCTCGATAGAGACAGGCTCCGGGCCCATTACGCCGTTCGCATCCACGAGCTTGAAACGAAGCTGGAAAAGCTGCGCCTGGCGGCCGCCCGCCAGCAGGTGGAGGTTAACAGGCGCGACGCCACCATCTCCGCACTGGAATCCGAGCTGGCTAGGATCCGGGCCGAGCTGGAAGAGAACGTCAACGCGCGCCGCGTGCTCGAGCAGACCGTCATGGATCGGCTGCCCGCCGTTGAGCAGCGGCTTGCCGAAACCCGCAAGCTGCTCGAGCAGCGGGATCGCGAGCTGGCTACGATCACGGCCGATACGAGCAAGAATGCCCGCGCGCTCGACGAGGTCATGCAGATCAATGCCCAGCAAAGGGCTGAGATCGAGCGCCTCAACGCAGTCATAGCCACGCGCGGCCTCCGCACCAACCGCGGGTCGAGGGATCCGCGCTTCGAAAACGAGCTGGCGCTCAGGTCGGAGCTGGAGGCCCTGCGCGCCAAGACCCGCGAGCAAGAGTCGCTGATTTCGCGCCTGCAGACTCTCGTAACCATGCCCTCGCAGGCCGGGCAGGCTGGTCGTGCGAATGGTGGCGATACCAGCACCGAGCAGGAGGCCGAGCTCGATCGCCTGCGCCGCGACCTCGTAGAAGCCGAGAGCGCCCTCAAGTCCATCGCCGAGCAATCCGATGGCAAGGAGGTTGCTGATGAGACCATGAGGGCGCGATTGCAGTCGCTCGAAAACCTCGTCGCCGACCAAACGGCGAAGATCAAGCGGCTCGAGGCGGCTCTCGCGGTATACGAGAAAGGCGACGGCGATGGCCGCGCGATCTCGTTGAAGGACAGCAAGATCGCGATGAAGGCGCGGATTGCGTCCCTTCAGGCCGAGGCGGATGAGCGCGCCGCCACCATCGAGAAGCTGCGCGCCGAGCTCGCCGCTGCCAACGAGCGGCTTGCCTTGCAAGCCGCCCAGTTCAGAGACGAGGTCCGCCGGCTGCGCTCCGGTCCTCAGCCCACAGCGCCGCAGAAGGACGAGCCGAAGGCCGCAGCCCGGCGCTCGCTCGCCCAGCGCATCACCGACGTCAACCCCGCACTGGCCGCATCGCTCAGGGCGGGATCTTACGGCGCCGCAAGGCGCAAAGCGGCGGCGGCCGAACCCGCCGACGAACAAGCCCCCGTCAACGACGCCCAGGAACAAGCTCCCTTGCCGCAGTTGAACGGCCCCTCCGCCGCGCCGGTGGCCGCAAAGGCTGACGGCAAGGAAAACGGCAAAGAAGCCGCCGAATTGAACGCTGCAGCGTCCGAATCCGACGCCCAACCGAAGCCGCGATTGCTCGACCGGCTCGCCGGCATCAGCAAACAGTGAGCTGACGACTATCCACCGGCTTGACCTTTGATCCACAGCCGGGTCTTTTTCGCTTTCCGCGCGAGCGTTTGGCAGTTAAATCAACCTTAAGGGGAGGAGAAGCCGCAATGCACAGTGTAGAAGAGCATGTCCAAGTTCGTCTCGGAACTGAGTAAAGCGAAGGCTCCCTTTGCGACCCACCCATCGACCCTCCAGCACCAGCCCCGGCCGCGCCTTGCCGAACGGCTTGCTGCTCTTGCGCCGCTGGCCCGTGCGCCTCTGATCGCAGACGTCGATCGCGATGAGCCGGACGGCTTGAGCCGTTTGCCCCACACGACGCGATCGCGATCTTATCAGCCGAATGCTCTGGTTCCGTTGGAGCCGCCCCAGCTCCCTCTCACCAGCGAGCCGCCGATGCTCTCTCCGGTCGGCGTTGCTCCCCTTCACCTGGATTTCGATGATGATGCACGCGCAGAATTGCGGCTGAAGTGGCTAGGCTTCTTCGTCGGCCTTGCGATCTCCGCGGCTATAGGCGTCGGTCTCTACGTCGCGCTGGCCTGAGCCAGCGCTCCTCATTGCAAGTTGTGCAACCCTCCTCTTGCGGGACACCACTTCCCCTTCTACTCGCCTCGTGCAAGATTCCTCACGAATAGCATATTGATGGGGAGCGACATGCTGCAGCTTGCAGAGAATCTTAACCGCCTGGGTACAGAAACGGCGTTCGAAGTGCTTGCGCGCGCCGCCGAGCTGCAGCGACAAGGCCGCGACATCATCAACCTCGGCATCGGCCAGCCGGACTTCGAGACACCGCCGCACATCGTCGAGGCTGCCGTGAAGGCGCTGCGGGACGGGCACCACGGCTACACGCCGGCGCAAGGCATTCTGCCCCTCCGCGAAGCCGTCGCCGCGGACCTCAAGCGCCGCCACAATGTCGAGGTCAACCCGGACAACATCGTCATCATGCCCGGCGGCAAGCCGACGATGTTCTTTTCCATTCTCATGTTCGGCGAGCCGGGCACCGAGATCATGTACCCCGATCCGGGCTTCCCCATTTACCGGTCCATGATCGAGTACACGGGCGCCAAGCCCGTGCCGATAGCGCTGAAGGAGGAGAACGGATTCGCCTTCAGCGCCGAGGAGGTGCTGACGCAGATCACGCCGCGGACGCGTCTCATTATCATCAATAGCCCGGGCAATCCGACGGGCGGCGCCGTTCCTGAGGAGGAGATCAGGCGCCTTGTCACGGGCCTCGAACGGCACCCGCACGTCGCGGTGCTGTCGGACGAGATCTACAGCCAGATCCTCTACGACGGCCGCGAGCACGTGAGCTTTCTCAAGTTCCCCGAAATTCGCGACCGGCTCATTCTGCTCGATGGCTGGTCGAAGACCTACGCCATGACGGGCTGGCGGCTGGGCTTCAGCGTGTGGCCAACGAATCTCGTCGAGAAGGTCGTGCGGCTGTGCGTGAACTGCCATTCCTGCGTGAACGCGCCGACACAATATGCCGGCATCGCCGCGCTCGAAGGACCGCAGGACGACGTGCTCAAGATGGTGCGGGCCTTCGACGAGCGCCGCCGCGTCATCATTCCAATGCTGAATCAGCTTCCCGGCTTCCGCTGCGTCGAGCCAGGCGGCGCCTTCTACGCCTTCCCGAACATCACCGGCACCGGCATGACGGCGAAGGAGCTGCAGAACAAGATGCTGGAGGAGGCAGGCGTTGCGACCGTCGCCGGCACCAGCTTCGGCATCCACGGCGAGGGTTACATTCGCTTCTCCTACGCCAACTCCGTCGAGAACATCCGCGCTGCGATCCAGCGGATCGGGACGTTGTTGACGGGTTAAGCGTTATCGGGCCTGAACATCGCTGCGGTATGTAGGACCTTTACAAGCTAGCTGAGGGGTAACCTCACTGCCCTCGGGGTCCGACTTCTGTTAATAATAAGTTAGTGCTCACGACGAAGGCCGAACTGCTAGAGAGTCGGCATGGCTCTTGAAGACGAACTAGCTCCATGTGCGACCGAATGTCCCAATAGAATGTGTTTGACTGATTGCGATTTCTGAGTCGTGGCGCTACGATTCTTCGCCAGGGAGGACGCGGTGAAGAACTTGGACTTTGCTCGAATTGCTCGGGTTGTCGCTGAGACACTGAGGCGAGATTTCGAGAACATCAGAATTATCGACGTTAAGGCTGCGCTCGACCATGATCGAGATGGCGACGAGATTCTGCGTATAGAAGTAATTTTTGATGGTCGGCTTAAGAACAAGGACGCAAAGCACCTAGCCGGCGCTGTCCGGAGGCTCCGCCCGGCACTTGAGGGTGCGGACGCCGACCTGTTTCCTCTTCTATCATTTGTGTCTAGGACTGATTACGAACGGGGGCTTTCTAGAGGTGAAGCCAGATGACTTCATCAAGACCGCCAAAGATTTGATACGGATCGGAAGGGGCAAACCTCGGCAGACAAATCTCAGAAGAGCTTGCAGTACCACATACTACGCACTCTTCCATACATTATGTCAAACTTGCGCGGAAGCATTTGCGCGTCGAGATACGCGGAATGCGTGGAAACAAGTCTATCGCGCTGTTGATCACGGAATTGCGAGACAAAACTGCAAGAGGTCTGACGTAATTTCCCGGTTCCCAGAACCAATTCAAGATTTTGCGGATCAGTTCGTATCTATGTAGGAGAAGCGCCACCGAGCCGACTACGATCCTCACCAAAAGTTTCTTAAGTCAGCAGTTGAAGCAGACATTGCTGCCGCGGAGTCGGCCATCGCGAACTTTCGCGCCTGCGCGGTAAAGGATAGAAAGGCCTTTGCTGCCTACGTTCTTTTTAAGCACCGAAATTAATTCATTCGTGGCATCGTTCCTCGCAGCCCAAACTGCGATATCACTAGGTCGGCAGTTTAGCTGGCGGAGAAGAATGAGCAACCCCCCATTCCTGAAAAAATGCCGCCACCTCAAAACGTAATCCCCAACCACGCCTTGACCTGCTCGTGCAGATCGCCCTCGAACTCCTCGCGTGGGCCTTCGGCAGTGATCTGGCCGAGGCTTAGAACATAGATGTAGCTCGACATCTTCACCACACGGCGCACGTTGTGGTCGACCAGCAGAATCGCTGTGCGCTCGCTGGCGAGAAGGTCGATCCAGTCGTAGACCTCCGCCGCAATTTTCGGCGCAAGGCCGATTGCAGGCTCGTCGATCAGACAGAGTCGCGGCCGCACGAGATAAGCCTTGGCGAACTCCACCATCTTCTGTTGGCCGCCGGAAAGCGCTCCCGCCTTCTCGGTTCTACGCTCGCGCAACACCGGGAACTTCGAGAACGTGTCCTCCAGGCGCGCGGCAATGTCCCCCTGCGTCGGGCCGCCGGGCTGGCGAGAAAGATGCTCGAGCGGCAGCAACAGATTGTTCTCGACGCTCATATGCGGGAACAGGCTCGATTCCTGCGGAACGTAGAAGATTCCGCGGCCGAGCACGGTATGCGCGGCGATCCCCGTGATGTCCTCGCCATCGAAACGGATCACGCCGGATTTCGGGCGCAGGAAGCCGCAAATCGTTTTCATAATGGTCGATTTGCCAGCGCCGTTGAGGCCGATCAGCCCCGTGATCGTGTTCGGCTGCACCTTGAGGCTGACACCGCGCAGAATGTCGATGTCGCCAATGTAGCTCGCCGTCACGTTTTCCATGGACAGGAGCGCCGTCATATCTCCGCTCCTCCGAGATAAGCTTCGATCACCACCTTATCGGTCAACACGGCGCGGGTGCTTTCATCAGCGATGACCGTGCCGGCGTTCATGCACACGGTGCGCGGGCAAAGCTCGACGACCACCGGCATATCGTGGCTGACGACCAGGAACGTTTGCCCCTCGGCATGCCGACGCCGGATGAACCCTGCCATGATTTCCTTCATTGTTGGGTGGATCGCAGCGAATGGCTCGTCGAGCAGCGCGATGCGCGGCGGCACCATGAAGCAGGAGCCGAATTCCAGGAGCTTTTGTTGACCGCCCGAAAGCTGGCCGGCGTCGAGCGCGGCCACACGCGTGAGCGAAAGATCCTCGACGAGCTGCCATGCGCGCTCCTCGGCTTCGCTCTGCGGAAGCCCCAGCGCGCAGCCCGCGACCATGAGATTGTCGATGACGCTCATGCGCGGAAAAACACGCGTCAGCTGAAACATGCGCATGACGCCGCGGCGCGCCAGCTCGGCCGGCGGGAGGCCTTCAATGGAATTTTCATCGAGAAGCACGCGTCCCGAATCCGGGGCGAGATGACCGCTCAGGATGTTGATGAGCGTCGTCTTGCCGGAGCCGTTCGGGCCGATGAGCCCGACGAGCTCGCCGTCGTCGATCGAAAAGCTGACGCCGTCGAGCGCCCTCACGCCACCGAAGCTCTTCGATACATTCTCTATGTCAAGGCAGGGCATGGCGACCTCACTTCTCCGGCACTGCGTCTTTCAACGACGGCCGGCGAATGCCGCTGCGCAAGACGTAGCGTGAGAAAAGGCCCCACAGGCCCTCCCGGAAGAACCGGCCGAAAATAATGACGAGCAGCGCGAAAATGATGAGCTGCAGGCCGCCGAAATCGCGCAGATACTCAGACGCGACATAGACCAGGAATGCGCCGATGAGTGGCCCGGCCAGCGTGCCGAGCCCGCCGATCACCGCCATGCTGATGATGATGCCCGTCTGCGCGATGAGGCCCAGCTCGGGACTGACGAGGCCGGCGAAATGGCCGTAAAGTGCGCCGGCAAGACCGCTGACGGCCGCGCTGATCGCGAAGGCGTTGGTCTTCCACAATACGACCTTCACGCCACGGCTCGCGGCGGCGATCTGGTCGTCCCGTATGGCGCGAAGGTAGAGGCCGGCTGGCGTGCGCAGCAGGAAGAACAGGCCGACCTGCGTGAGCGTCAGAATTGCGAGCATAAAGTAATAATAAGTGAGCCGATCGTCGAAGAGGTCGGGGACGTTGAGGCCGAGATCGCCGCGTGTGATGTCGATCGAGTTGGAGATGACGAGCCGCATAATCTCGGCAAACGACAGCGTGGTCAGCGCGAGATAGGCCCCGGTGAGACGCAGCACGATGCGCCCGAGCAGAAGCCCGATCAGGCCCGCGACCACGATCGCCGCAAAAATGCCGATCAGCGGCGGGACGTTGTAATAATAAGAAAGCAGTCCTGTCGAATAGGCGCCGATCATCGCGAACGTCGCCGGCGCAAGCGAGAATTGCCCCGTATAGCCCGCGAGCAAGTTCCAGGCGGCGGCCAGCATCGCGAAATACATCGAGACGATGACGACGCCGCGCCAATATTCGTTGCCCATCACGAGCGGCAAAAGCGCAACGAAAACGAGGATCGCGAGCGAGGCGATGAACTCCTGCCTGTTGCGGGCACTCGAGTCGGTCCAGCGTTCCATGGCGTCACACCTCGCGCACGCGTTCGCCGAACAGGCCCTGCGGGCGGAACAGGAGCACCAGGATCAGCAGGATCAGCCCGAAGGTGTCGCGATACTGGTAGGAGATGTAGACGCCGCCGAAGCTCTCCAGCACGCCGAGGCCCAGGCTCGCGATGATGCTCCCGGGTATTGATCCCATCCCCCCGAGCACGACGATCACGTAGGACTTGACCGCCGGGAAGATGCCCACGTCAGGGGTCGGATTGAAAATGTTTGCGAGCAATCCGCCTGACAGCGCCGCAAGGCCGCCCGCAAGCGCAAAGACGAAAGCGCTCACCTTTGCCGTGTCGATGCCGGCGAGAGACGCGCCCAGCCGGTTCTGCGCCACCGCCTGAATCTGCCGCCCCCAGTAGGAATAGCGCACGACGAGCGCCACGATCACGATGACGGCAACGGCAATCGCAAAGGCGACCAGCCGGTGGCCGCTGACGATAACCGGCCCAAGCGAAATGCGGCTCACGCTCGTCAACGGCGGCCCTTTGTAGGCGTAGGGACCGATCACCTTGTCGACGAGATTGATGAGGAGCAGCGAGAGCCCGAAAGTGACGATGACCGCATACTCGTCCCGCAGGAAGCCCCAGCTGATATATCCGGAATACAGCGGCCGCATGAGCAGCCGCTCGACCACCAGGCCGAGAACGACACCGGCCACAAACGCCGTCGGCAAGGCCAGCCATGGCGGCACGCCGAAGGCGAGCGCGATGAGCGTGTAGGTATAGGCACCCACCATGTAGAATTCGCCGTGGGCGAAGTTCACGATCTTGAGGATGCCGAAAATCAGCGACAGCCCGATCGCCATCAGCGCGTAGAACACGCCGATGATCAGGCCATTGATGACGAGATCGAGAGCGAGCATGCGGGCGGTTGCGAATGGCGGGACGGGGAGGATGCCAGTCGGCAGCACCCTCCCCTGAAGTTACGGAACGCCCTGACTGGGCAAGCTGCTTAGTTCGGACGCTCGATCAGCGAAAGATCGATCGGCTGACCGGCTTCCTGAACGAGCTTGGTGTCCTTCACGGGCTGGTTCACATCAGTGATCTGGAACGTGACGTAGGGCACATCCAGCCACTGGTGATACTTGTAGCCGCCCTTCTCGGTGGAGAAGGTGATCTCCCCGCGCGCGCCGGTCCACTTGATGCCTTCCAGCGCCTTGATCATCGCATCGGGATCAGTGCTCCCCGCGATCTTGATCGCCTCGGCGATAAGGAAAACGCTGTCCGCCGCCTGGAACAACAGCCGGTTCGGCTCAAAGCCCGTCTTCGCCGTATAGGCCTCGGCCACCTGCCTGCCGAGCTCGGGCAACTGCATCTTCGGATGATAAAGCCCGAAGACGAGCATGTACTTGGCCGAATCGCTCACGTTCTGCCAGAAGTCGGGGTAATCCGCGATGCCTGACGCATCATAGATTAGCGTCTTCGACGTCGGCGCGATGCCTTGCTCATAAAGCTGGTTGATCAGGATGTAGGCCGCCGGCGGCAGCATGATCTCCACGATCACATCGGGCGGATTGGCCTTGAGCGGCAGCAGCGCCGGCAGGAAGTCCTTCGCCGCGCGGTCGAGCGTCTCATAGCGGTACTCGACATCGGGCGCTTTCTCCTTGAGCACGTCACCGATCAGCTTGGCGAGACCCACGCCGTAGTCCGTGTTCTCAGGGAACGCGAGCACATTCTTGGCGCCCATGGCCGCGATCGTCTCCGCGGCGGCAATGGCGACGCGGCTGTTGAAGTTGCCCGGATTAAAGACCTGCGGATAGCCCTTCTCGCGAATGACGTCGGACCAGCCGTTGGTGTTGACGTACGGTACGTTGTAGCGATGCGCCACCTCGATGCCCGCGAGCGCCGCGGAGCTTTGGTGCTCGCCCGTCACGGCGATAACCTTGTCACGCGTAATCAGCTTCTCGACCGCTGCACGGGCTTTCTCAGGAATGCCCTGCGTATCCTCGACGATCAGCTCGAGCGGCCGCCCGAGGACGCCGCCGGCATCGTTGATCATCTTCACGGCCACTTCGGCGCCATCCCTCACCTGCACGCCCTGGGACACGGATCCGGGCGGCGAGAGCGTGACGGTCAGGCCGATTTTGATGGGCTCTTGCGCGACGGCCCCTCCGCCGGCGAATAAGCCCGCGGCGACAGCCAAGGCCGCACAACCAAAATATTTAAGTATTGATACAGGTCCCACGACGTTCCTCCATTTGACGTTTCTTCATCGACGCGTTTGGGCTGGATCGTAGAGCAGCCCCTACGGAAAAGGAAGCGCGAACCAGCACCGCTTTCTTACGCCAACTCCATCGAGAACATCCTCGCGGCCATCCAGCGTATTGCGCGCTAGTAACCGGCTGAACGCATACAGACTTTCTCCTTGATCGAGAGATCGGGCCTCGGGTGCAAGCACTCGAGAATATTCAGCAGCGACCAACAAGAACAGCGCACGCGCGCTTCAAGACGTGTCGGAATGTCGCGCAACATATGCGCGCTGTATCGCACCCTCTCGCAAGTTGAATTGGGGCCTTTCGCCGAAGATCGACTACGGAAGACTTCGGCCGCATCAAAAAAAATACCGGCGCGCAGGCGCTAACCACAACTTCGGGAGACGTCGTATGAAACCTTCTACAGCATGTTCCTTGGCCGCAGCAGCGGCCTTGCTGGTGTTCGCTTCACCGCCCGTGGGCGCAACGCTGTCCTCAGCGGCCGTATCGAAGCTCGGGGTGAGCAGCAGCTCGGTCATTCGGATACAGGGCGCCGGCGGGCAGCAAGGCGGACAAAGGGGCGGCGGAGGCGGTGGGGGTATGCAAAGCGGCCAGGGCGGTGGTGGAGGCACCATGGAGAACAGGGGTGGCGGAGGCGGAATGGCCGAGCCCCGGGGTGGTGGCGGAGGCACCATCGAAAAAAGAGGCGGCGGCGGCAGTATGTCGAGAGGCGGCCGCGGGACCTGGGAGGGCAGGAGGGGCGGTAGAGGCGGCGGAACCTTGGAACGTCGGAGAGGCGGCGGCGGTGGCATCATATTGGAAGAGAGGCGGAGACCGCGCGGCTATCGCGGCCCGCGCTTCCGTGAGGGTCCCACGCTCAGATTCCGGACGTCGTGCGGCTGGCTGAGAGAACGGGCCCGGGATACCGGCAGCCGCTACTGGTGGCGCCGCTATCGTGATTGCGTGCGTGGCTGATCACGCGAAAAGCGGGCGTCGCAATTGCGCCGTTCCTGGCCTCGGCGCCCGCTTCATCGAATTGGATGAGAGCATTCAAGCAGCGTGCCGCCGGCCGCCCTGCTGGCGGCAGATGTCGCAATTTCACAGCCTTTTGCGCCGTGAACGGACCGTTTCGTCCCAGCAGCAACGGTCGGAACGGATGGTTTAGTTCAGCTGCCAGATACGAATGTTGAGCAGCGTGGCGTAGCTGACCCAAGCCAGATAGGGCAGGAAAAGCAGAACCGCGGTGCGGCTCGCCGGCAGAGCGAGCACCATGAACGCGACGATGGCCAGCCAGAGCATCAGGCTGATGATCATCGCGAGGCCGATCTGATGCGCGCCGAACATGGCGAACGACCACGCGCCGTTGAACACGAGCTGCACGATCCACGCCGCGAGCGCCGCGCCCATACCCACAGCGCGCCAGACCAGCCATCCCGCTATCGCGATGAGCGCGTAAAGCACTGTCCAGACCGGCCCGAACACCCATCCGGGCGGCGTCCAGGAAGGCTTCTGCAGCGCCGCATACCACGGCCCCGGCTCGAACATCGCGCCAAACGCGCCGACCAGAGCGACGGCGGCGAGGAAGAGGAGGAGGGAGAGGTAGTGGCTCATACGAGGTGAACGAACCTCTAGCAACTCGGTTCCGACTTAGACCAGACCACCCCCGAATGTCCCCAATTTCCCGGTCCCCGGCTCTTTGCGAGCCGCCGACCAAGAAAAAGCAGAAGGCTAGCAGCACTATCCATCTTGATCTGTCTCCTGATATTTAGCCACCATCCCGAATCGTTCATAATGCTTTCGGCGTCGACAGCGGAGCAACGGTCATGCGATTAGCTTCAGCTAGAATTAGAAACTATCGCAGTATCTTTGACACAGGCGAGTTTGAAATTGAGCAATCTAAAACAATTTTAGTCGGCCCGAACGAAGCAGGGAAAACTGCTATTCTGCGCGCCCTGCAGCAGATCAACCCACCTAAAGGAGTGAAAGGCTTTGAGGCCCTCCGCGACTATCCGCGGTCGCTATATAGCGACATCAGCACGGGCAAAGTTAATCCGAAAGATGTCACGATTGTCCAAGGTACATTTGTCCTAGAAGATCGCGATAAAGCCGATTTGCCTCTCGATTTCCACGACTGCACCCTCACCGTCGGTCGAACACTTGCCAACGAGCATTGGTGCAGACTCAACGGCGGGCCAAGCATTCCAGCATTCGGCAGCATAAAGAAAGACCTGCTACGCCTAGACGCTCATGTCGCTAGCCGACGACCGGAGCCCACCGAAGGGAAAAAGCCAATTCCAGCTCTCAGCTCGATAACTGCTGGTTGGCACGACGAGGACCAAGTATCCGGAGACAAGGCGAAAGCACTCTACCAATGGCTCGAAACCATCTACCCCTTTATCGACGAAAACAATTCTTCGGAAGAGGACCGTTATGATCGTCTAGTAAACGCTTGCAATATCGCTGCCGAACGGGAAAAAGTACGAAATCTCCTCTACAAGAGATTGCCAGTATTCGTATACTACAATAATTATTTTCGCGTTCGTCCCGCCCTACACCTTGGGCGTTTTGCTGCGCGATTGGAAGCGGGAACACTTGACGATGAACTCTACGATTACGGAAACGCTTGCCTTTTGAAGCTCCTTGGCTTTTCAGCAAAGGAATTGTCTGAGCTTGGAAAAGAGGAGACACTCAAGGCAGACACAGTCGAAGCGCTCGAAGGATATCGAAAGAAGAAAGACGAACGCGATTACAGACTTAATGCCGCAAGCATTTATCTTACAAAGGAAATAAAGAAAATCTGGAATCCAGACGACTCACGCGGAGAAGCTGCTGTAATTCAGCTAAAAGCAGACGGACAATACCTTAAGGCTGTTGTTGTTGATAGCCTCGGAGTTGAAGTAGAGCTCGACCAACGCTCCGAAGGTTTTCAGTGGCTAGTTTCCTTTTTTATAGTCTTTTTTGCTGAGACTCAAGATCAGCACAAGAATGCGATTCTGCTCCTAGACGAGCCCGGCTTAAGTTTGCATGCCCTAAAACAACGGGAATTTCGTTCAACTCTAACCAGGCTCTCTGAAAACAATCAGACACTTTATACCACACACTCTCCCTTTCTAGTTGGTCCTGACGAGCTGGATCTAGTGCGCGTCGTGGAAATGCCGGACAGACAGATTGGTACTCGCGTGCACACCACAATCACCGCCGGAGATCCGGCAGCCATTCTTCCTTTACAAGAGGCGCTCGGCTATGACATGGCCCAGAGTCTCTTCACGCAAAAGAAAAATTTAATTCTTGAGGGCTTGACGGATTATTGGTACGTCGAGGCCATCGCAAGTTTGCTGCGTGATGCAAATATATGCAATCTTGATCAAACAATCGCTCTAATTCCGGCGAATGCAGCAAGCAAAGTCGTTTACTATGCGACTATCCTCCACGCGCAAGATTTGAAGGTCGCAGCGCTACTTGATTCGGACGCAGCAGGTGAGAATGCAGCTAAGCAAGACACGCTTGTACACACGTTGGGACAGAAGCGAATACTGCGTACGAAGGATTGTTATTCTGGACAGGTTAAGGCTTGTGAAATCGAAGATCTCTTAAGAGAAACCTTGATTAAGGTAGCTAAAGAAAGTCTTAAGATCGACGTTGCACAAGTTGCTTCTACGCAACCGGAACGACCAATCGTTGATATTTTCTCTGCTGCAGATTCGAGCTTTTCCAAGTATAAACTAGCAAAGGCCTTCATTCGATGGTCCCGTGATCAAAACGCGGACGCCTTAACTGAGCGGGAACGAACTGATTGTTCAAAGCTAATAGCGGCTATCAACAAAGCTTTGAAATGATCCCGTTTAGGTCCGGTCTACAGACCTTACAGCGCCCCTTGAAACTTATCCCCGCTTTTCCCTCCTGCATTATGCTCCCCCTCGTCCGTCCCGCGAGGAGACGTTTCCGGAGGCGTCCTGAAACGGGGGCGGATGCGATCTCACGGGTGCTAGCGGCAGGCGGTAACGTCTGTCGTGATGCAGGCAGCGGGAGTGACTCCCGTTAAGCTCACCGGCGGACGCGGCCGGTACCCGGCGGTCCAACGCCGACCGGCGGTTCAATTCCGCGCCTCGAGTACGGAAAAATCATAATAGGCGGCGCTAGGGGACAGCGGATCGCAAGCGGGGCGGTGAGGAGCCGCCAGAAACAACTAGGATACGGCGCCTCAGCCCCGCACCCTCTCCCAATTGCGCGCAGAAGCGCCCGCGGCTCTCCGGCGTGGCCGGGTTTCTGGCCCCCTCCCCCGCGCGGGGGAAGGGGAAGTCAGGCAACGTTACTTCATTTCCGGCGCCATCACCGCGCCCGGCTGCCCCTGCACCGCTCCGTGAGCGCCGTTCGGTGCAGCGCCGACAGTGAGCGTGTGCGGCTTCGGGACGATGCCCAGGCGTTCCTCCGCGGCGGCGAGGATCTGGCCCAGAAGCTCCGCGTACCGCATCCCCTGGAAGCCAGCCATGATGTTGAGCTTGCCGTCCCAGCACCAGCCCGGATTCGGATTGACCTCCAGCAGCTTGATCTCGCCGTTGGCATCGGCGCGGAAGTCGAACCGGGCGTAGTCGCGGCAGCCGAGGCGCTCGAAGAGACGCGCCGAGTGCTCAATGAGCTGCGACTGGATGTGGTCCGGCAGGTTTGCTTCGTGATAGCGGATCTGCGTCCAGTACGGACTGTCCGGCTCCCATTTCGACTCGTAGCCGAGGATCTTCGGCAGGCTGGGGTCGAGCCGCGAGTAGTCGACCTCAAGGATGGGCAGCGCTCGCAATCCCTGGTCCGAATTGCCGATAAGACCAACCGAATACTCTGGCCCCGTCAGGTACTCCTGCACCAGGATCGGCCGGCGCGGGAACTCGGCGCGCAGGCGCTCCAGATAGTCGAGCAGCGCGCGCTCGTTGGTCACCACCGCCTCCTTGGTGATGCCCTGGGAGCTGTCGCCGTAGTTGGGCTTGAGCAGCGCCGGAAAAACGGAGGGCAACGTGGCGCCCTGATCGCCGGGGCGCACGTAGGTTTCGAGCGGCACCGGCACATCGAGCGTCATGGCCACCGCGCGCACGAGGCCCTTGTCGTAACAGGCGGCGAGAGCCTGCGGAGCCGCGCCCGTGTAGGGAAGGCCCAGCACCTCCAGCATGGCCGGAACGTGCAGCTCCTTGAACGGATCGTTGTTGAGCCCCTCGTCGCAGAGGTTGAACACGAGGTCCGTCCTGAGACCCGCCAGATCCCGCTCCAGCGTGGCGTGGTTGTCGAGATAGCGGAACGTGTAGTTCGGCAGCGTCGACAGCGCGTCCTTGAGCTTGCGGATGGTCTCCAGGTCCTCCGGGTTGAAGGTGCCGCCGCGCTTGACGTCATCCGGCAGCCGCGGGTCGCCAAGAAGCACGGTGACATCGAGCTTCTGCACCTTACCGCGGCTCTTGCGGGCCGGACGCTGCGGGGCATCTGCCGTCAGCAGGATGCGGCGCGCCATCATGCCGAGGTCCTGGTCGCGGTCGGACAGCGCCTCCGCGTGGCCGTGGTAGCGGACGTTGCGGAAGCCGCACTTCGCCAGGAGCTTCGCGATGCTCTCCTTGGTGTAGAGCCGCTCGGCGTAGAACTGGTCCGCAATTACGCCCATTTCGTCGTGTACGATAACCTCACGGCTGATGAGGCGCTCTCGATCCTGGCTGATGGAGCGTTCACGGCAGACGAAGTGGTGCTCGTCGATCCACTCCCACGAACGGCGCTCGAAGTGCTCCGCCATGTAGGCGCCGTCGGTGATGTCGAGCACGAGCTGCCCTGTCGGCCGCAGCATCTTGCCGACGGTCGTCAGCACCTTTTCGTCGTCCTGCTTGTTGGAGAAATATCCAAACGAGTTGCCCATGATGGCAACGCAGTCGAACGAACTCTCCGGCAGGCGCGGATTGCGGGCGTCACCTTCCTTGAAGACGACCTGCAGGCCCTCGTTTTGTGCCCGCTTGCGCGCAAGACGGATAAGATAGCGGGAGCGGTCGACGCCGGTCACATTCCTGAAGCCCCGCCGTGCCAGCTCCAGGCTGTGGCGGCCCTGACCGCAGCATAAGTCGAGGATAGTGCTGTGGGGCTGGATCGCAGTGGCCGACATGATGAAGTCGACCTCGCGGCGCGTGTTCTCGATGTTCTCGACGACGTCGCCGTCCGTCTTCACGTAGAGGGCATTGAAGAGCTTGCGCCACCACTCCTGGGGAAGATGCGCCTCAAGATCGGCGACGGGGCCCAGGCAGGAGCGGGCCGGCGCGCGTCGCGGCCGCTTCACCTTCGAAGCTATTGCCATGATGGACGGAAATTCCTTTGCGATGCCGCCGGATCGACGGCGAGGGTGTGCGCCTTTGCCCCCGTCAGCCGGCCGTACGGCCAGGCCATAAAACGAGGCCCCTCTGGCCTCAGCGCGAAGACAGTTACCGGGTTGCAAGGTCAATGCAAGTGACAAGTTGGAGGACAATTTCCACCGAAACGGTGCTCAAGTGAAATTGTCGAAGCCGCTACTTGCGGCGCTCGAGGATGGCGATGAAGAAACCGTCCGTGCCGTGCGTAGCGGGCGTAAGAAGAAGGGTGTCGCTACTGCCATCTGCGGAAGCAGGCGGCGTGCCGCCGATGTAGGCAGCCCAGCTTTCGGCATAGGGCAGCACTGAGTATTCCGGATGTCGCTCGAGAAATGCAGTAACCTGATCCCTGTTCTCTTCCGGCAGCACGGAGCATGTCACATAAACGAGCCGCCCGCCCGGCTTCACCAACGGCGCGGCGAGCTCCAGCACCTCCTGCTGTTCTTTCTGCCGGTCGGCGAGGTTTTGCGGCTTCACGCGCCACTTCGCATCGGGGCGACGCCGCCAGACGCCCGAGCCGGTGCACGGCGCATCGACCAACACGACGTCGAAGCGGGCGCCCAGCGCGCGCACGGCCTCTTCATCGCCCGCCGGCAAGACCTGCACGTTGCGCACGCCGGCGCGTTTCAGCCGCTCGAAGATGGGGCGCAGCTGCACGCGGTCGGCATCGTAGGCGTAAATCTGCCCGGTGTTCTGCATGACCGCGGCCATAGCAAGCGTCTTGCCACCGGCTCCGGCGCAAAGGTCGAGGACTTGGCGACGCGGCGACGCTCCAGAAAGAAGCGCAGCGATCTGGCTCGCCTCGTCCTGGATCTCGAACCAGCCTTTGCCGTGCCCCGGCTCGGCCTCGACGTTCGGCGTGCGGCCCGGCCCTGTGGGCGGCGGAATGCGGATACCGACCGGAGACATGGGCGTCGGTTCAGCGCCGAATCGCGCCAGCGCTTTGAGCACGCGTTCACGATCAGCCTTTAGCGTGTTCACTCGCAGGTCGACAGGTGCCCGACGCGCCAGCGCCCTGCCCTCTTCGACGAGGCGATCGCCGAACACCCTCTCGAACGATGGCGCCAGCCATTCGGGAATGTCGGCGCGGACATGCGCGGGCGCGTCTTCGGGCACCTCGCGTTCGAGCCCGGCGCGCTCCGATGGCGAGAGTAGATCGAGCGCATATTCGGAGCCGTCGGCGGCTGCCGCGACTTCCTCAACCGACATGGCCAAGGCTTCGGGCGCAGCGGCGAGCACGAGCGAGCGGGTCGAATCGTCGCCCATCTGTGCCGCAAGCGAGAGCCGGCGGCGGAGGACGTCGAACACAAGATTGCCGATAGCCGCGCGATCGCCAGAGCCGGCGAAGCGATGCGCCTTGCCCCAGTCGGCCAGTGCCTGTGCAGCGGGCCGGTGGCGGACGAAGATTTCGTCCAGCACCTCGACCGCAGCTTTCATTCGGGCACCCGGCCGCATCGACTAGAGCCTCACCTTCAGAAATGCCGCCGGAGCAACACCCGCTTTGCGACCGGAACAAGGAAACCTACAGGGGCCCCGCAAGCGGACCACACGAGTAGTCAGATCAACAGTGCTGTGAGCCACCCGCGGAGCCCCGCAAGCCCAACGAGCCTAGGCAGCTGCAGATCAGCCGTTGCCTGGGTAGTTTGGGCTTTCTCGCGTGATGCCAACCCCATGTATATGGCTCTCGCGAACAGAGGCTTGAGAGATGCGAACGAACTTGGCTTTTGCCTGCAGCTCCGCGATGCTGGCGGCGCCAACGTAGCCCATCCCAGCGCGCAATCCGCCGACGAGCTGGTGCAGCACCGTAGCAACCGGTCCCTTGTAGGGTACTTGGCCCTCGATACCCTCCGGTACGAGTTTCAGGGTATCCTTCACCTCTTGCTGGAAGTAGCGGTCGGCGCTGCCGCGGGCCATGGCCCCAACCGATCCCATGCCGCGGTAAGCTTTGTATGTGCGCCCCTGGTAAAGGTAGGTTTCTCCGGGGCTCTCATCCGTGCCGGCCAACAACGAGCCGATCATCACGGCATCAGCGCCAGCTGCAAGAGCTTTGGTGATATCCCCGGAGAACTTTACGCCGCCGTCCGCAATGACCGGTATGCCAGACTTTCGCGCCTCATTTACACAATCGATTATAGCAGTGAACTGGGGGACGCCTACGCCTGCCACAACGCGCGTGGTGCAGATGGAGCCTGGTCCAATCCCAACCTTCACCGCATCCGCGCCGGCATCGATCAGCGCCCGTGTCGCCTCTGCAGTGGCTACATTGCCGGCAATGACCTGAGTGCTGTTCGAGAGTCGCTTGATCCGAGTTACTGCATCGAGCACGCGCCGTGAATGGCCGTGCGCGGTGTCGACGACGATCACGTCACAGCCAGCAGCGATGAGTCGCTCCGTACGCTCGTGTCCCTCGTCACCCACGGTCGTCGCTGCCGCGACCCGCAGCCGGCCCTGCTCATCCTTGCACGCGTTGGGAAAAAGCGCCGCCTTCTCGATGTCTTTGACGGTGATGAGACCAATACAGCGGTAGTCGTCATCTACGACGAGCAGCTTCTCGATTCGATACTGATGCAGAAGCCGCTTTGCTTCCTCGCGATCCACGCCGGATTTAACCGTGATCAACCGGTCTTTCGTCATCAGCTCGGAGACCGGGGTCTCCATGTTCGTGGCGAATCGCACGTCCCGGTGGGTCAAGATGCCCACCAGTTTGCCGTTACGGCCATTACCCGCATCCTCGACTACGGGGATGCCGGAGATCCGGTGCTCCTTCATAAGGGCGAGAGCATCCTTGAGCTTTGCAGAGGGCCGGATAGTCAACGGATTGACCACCATCCCGCTCTCGAACTTCTTGACCGTCTCTACCTCCTTGGCCTGCTGCTCCGGCGTGAGGTTGCGATGAATCACGCCGATACCGCCAGCTTGGGCCATCGCAATAGCCAGCCGCGACTCGGTCACGGTATCCATGGCCGATGAGATGATCGGGATGTTGAGGGTCACCGTCTTGGTGATCCGAGTTGTGACGTCGACCTCACTTGGTAGAGTCTCAGAGGCTTGAGGCACCAGCAGAACATCGTCGAACGTCAGACCGACGTTTTCGACGATCTCGATCGGGCGAACCGCCATTGGCGTGGCTCCTGGGATGAGTGAAATGGTCCGTCTCAGCCGGACGATTTCGCAACGCGCATACCATGCAAGATGGTGCAAAGGAAGCGAGCGGGACGTCATAGGCGTCGGTCCGCCGCTGGTTTCCCGAAGTGGGGCTTAGCGATCGGCGGGCCGCGGCGGCGGAACCAACGTTATCCTAAGAATGAGACTTACGCCCCCTTCGATCAAGAGACCCGAACTAGCACGAGGACAAACCTGGGCGTGGTCCTACCCGGGTGACGCTTCGGTGCCAAGTTGCCAAGTCGCAATGGCTATGACACCTTCAGGCTCGACCGCGGAACCCGGTCGCGAGCACATAAAGCTCAGGGCTTTCGGGCCGGCTGGCCGGCGGCTTTACGTGGCGCACTTTCGCGAAATCGCGTTTGAGTGCTGTCAGTAACTCTCCCTCAGTGCCTCCACGAAAGACCTTGGCGAGGAAAGTGCCGCCCGGAGACAGCACCTCCCGCGCAAATTCTGCCGCCGCCTCGGCAAGTGCCATGATGCGCAAGTGGTCCGTCTTGGAATGTCCGGTCGTCGGCGCCGCCATATCCGATAGCACCACGTCCGCACCGCGGTCCCGCAACGTAGACCGCAAGACCTCCGGTGCGGAAGGGTCCATAAAGTCGAGGTGAACAAGCTCGACGCCAGCAAGAGGCTCCATCTCCTCGATGTCGATCGCGACCACTTGCCCTCGCCCCTCGACGGACATGACGCGCTTCGCCGCCACTTGGCTCCATCCGCCGGGGGCCGCTCCGAGGTCGACGACTCGCTGGCCCGGTTTCAGGATGTGATACTTGTCATCGATCTCGATCAGTTTGTAGGCCGCGCGCGAACGAAATCCCTCACGCTGCGCGGCCAAAACGTAGGGATCCGCGAGCTGCCGCTCGAGCCAGCGCCGCGACGACGGCTTCCGCCCTTTGCCGCTGCGCAAACGGACTTTGAGTGGCCGTTGACCGCCTCGGCCGCCCTTTTGCGGTGCCTTGACCATGATTCCTTGTGCTGGGGTGGCGCAAGTTTGTCGATTCAGGAGGGTCTGCTGGCGCGGCGATAGAAGCCCCTGTAGCAGCCGTCCTCAGCCATCATGGTGGCGAGCATGCCTTCCCGCAAGCCGCGGTCCGCGACTCGGAGTCGCTTCGCCGGCCACATCCTGAGCAAGCCTTCAAGGATTGCACATCCGGCGAGGACCAGGTCTGCTCGTTCCTTGCCGATGCACGGTTCGGCGACACGCTGCTCGTACGAGCGCGCGAGCAAGTCATAGGTGATGGCTCGGGCCTCCGAGGCTTTGAGCCAGCAACCATCTACCCGGTTGCGATCATAGCGTGGCAGACCGAGTCTGATGCCCGCCATCGTCGTGACGGTTCCGGATGTGCCGAGCAAATGAGCGCGGCCACGCTCCACACGCGGCCGGAAACCGTGCTTGGCCTCGAACGGCTTCAGGAGCTCCGAGACCGTGTCGACCATCTGCTCGAACCCTGCCTGCGTCAGTTGGCGTCCCCCAAATCGCTCCGCCAGCGTCACGACACCGACGGGAAGGGAGGTCCATGCGGCGATGCAGTTCATTGCCTCGAGACGGTGGCCCAGCGAGCGCCGCCAATTGCCACGGCGTTGCGTCAGATCGAGCCACACCAGTTCGGACGATCCTCCGCCGATATCGAAGACCAGAGCGAGGTCCGCGTTGTCGTCCAAGAGGGTCGCGCAACCGGAGACAGCCAGTCGCGCCTCCGTCTCCCGCGAGAGGATTTCAATTTCTAGCCCCAGCTCGCGGCTAATCCTATCAATAAATTCCTGGCCGTTCTCTGCCACACGGCAGGCCTCCGTTGCCACCAATCGGGCGCGAGCAACATTGTGCCGGCGCATCTTGGCGGCACAGACTTTGAGTGCATCCAGGGTACGCACCATGGCCGCTTCAGACAGGCGCCCAGTGGTGCTCAGCCCCTCTCCCAATCGGATGATCCGAGAAAACGCATCGACGACCTGGAAACCGCGGCGCGTAGGACGAGCGATGAGAAGGCGGCAGTTGTTCGTCCCGAGATCTAGGGCGGCATAGACCCGCCTTTCACGTCTCTCAAAGGATGTCGGTCTAAGCGTGAGAGAAGTAGGCGGCGCGGGCCAAACCGGCGGCAATACGGGCGAGCGTTCGACGGGCGGAACCTCGACCACCATGTCGCGGCGGGAATCCCCAGAGACAGACAGTTCAACTGCCGGCCTCAGCGGCTCCCTTTCATCGGTTGGCACCTCCACGGTCCTTCCCCAGCGCCTGGATCAGCTCCGCCGAGATGTGTCGATGGGCGGTCGGAGAGTAGGTCATCAGGCGTCATCTGGTTGCACTTGCGATCAGTGTAGCAGCTTGGCCGTCCCGGTAAACATATTGTTATGGATTTCGTTGAAGCTCCGCTCAACTGCCGGAGTTATCATCCAATTTGCTGCCCGGTTATTGTCGCGTGAACACTTTGCGACTGGGATGTCGGGCCGTTCTGTTGGCTAGACGACCTGGTTGCACAGCTTGGATTCGCCGCGCCAGAGCCGCTCCAGGTTCTCCATCAAGATGTCGAGAACGTTGTCCTCGTAGCGGCTGGTCTCCCCTGCTGTGTGAGGAGTCAGGAGAACGTTGGGCATGCTCCACAACGGTGAGGTGTGTGGCAGCGGCTCCTCGCGTGTAACGTCGAGCGCTGCAGCAGCAATCTTTCCCTCCTGAAGAGCCGAGATCAGCGCCTCCTCATCGACGACCTTACCTCGTGCGACATTGATGAGACGCGCCGATGGCTTCATCAACGACAGAGCATTGGCGTCGATCAGGTCTTCCGTCTCTGGCGTTAGCGGACAGGTGAGTGCCACGATGTCGGCCTGCGGCAGCAGCGCGTGAAGCTCGCTGTGGGGATGGATGCTTTCCACACCGCCGCCACCAGTGCTTGGATCGCGCTTCGTTGCGATCACCCTGAGATCGAAGGCTTTGGCGAGCTGGGCAAGCCTTGCGCCGATCGTGCCGAGGCCGACGATGAGCAGCGTCTTTCCGCCAAGTTCTTCTTCCCGCTTCGCCGGATCGCCGATCATCCCGCGCCAGTGCTTCTCTTTCTGATGATCACGGCCCGTATGGAGCTGACGCGACAAAGCCAGGATCAATGCCATGGCGTGCTCGGCGACAGCATTGGCGTTCGCGCCTTTGGCACTGGCGAGCCGCACTCCCTTTTCCCGGAAACGCTCCAGATCGTACTGATCCGTTCCTGCGCTGATTGACTGAACGAAGCGCAAATTGGGCGCTCGATCCAGAAGCTCGTTCCGCCAGAACCCCGATGCCACGATCACATGAGCCTGCGGCGCCACCGAAAACAGGTCTTCGACAGAGCGCACCTCGATCGCGTTGATGCCGGTCTCACGTCGCAAGAACGCATCCTTCATCCTGTAAGCCGCGTGAGCGAAGCAGATGAGGAGTTCGTCGCGGCGCGGAAGTGAGGTCGATGGCATGAAGCTCCGTTCCCCCAAGGCTAGCAGAAACAACGGCTAACGGACGCCAGAATGCCTCAGCGGGATGCTCCAGGCAATTCATCGACAGCAATTTGCCCGCTGCCGCGGCGATCAATAGACAGGGTTAGGGAAGTAACGGAGCACTAGCTCCTCATAGCGGCCGCTCTCGCGAACCCGTTTGAGAGCTTGATTGAGCAAGTGCTTCAGATCTTGATCTCTCTTCGATACTGCAATCGCCAACCCATCCCCGAAGTACTTCGGCTCGTAGTAGGGTCCACCCCGTAGCTCGCAGCATTCGCGAGATGCCGTCCCAATGACCCAAAAGCTGAGCCCAATACCATCATCGAACACGAGGTCAACGTCACCGTTCATCAGCGCCTCGCGGGCAAGTTCGGGACTGTCGAACTCTCTGATGGAGCTGAACCGGAAGAAAGCCTTCAAGTAAGCCTCGTGGGCCGTTCCTTTGGCCACCGCGATCGATCGTCCATCAAGACCCTCCGGATTGACTTCGAACTCCTCAGCATCGCGCCTTGCCGCAAAACGGGCGGGTGTGTGGAAATAGCGATCCGTGAAATCGACTGATTGGAGCAGGTGTGGAGAGATCTTGTGCCCAGCGATGATCGCATCTGCATCGCCTCGATTGAGCGCAGGCACCAGCGCTTCCCACGGCCTAGCTTGTATATCGCAGGACGTGTTCACCTCGAGGCACAGGGCACGGGCTAGGTCCACATTGAAGCCGGTTAGGATGCCTTCTTCGTCGAAATAGTTGAACGGCGGAAAATCACCGTCGGTGACGAAGCGCAGCAAAGATCGACGGGTTCCGGTCTCCGCGGTGGTTCCTTCAGGGTCCGGTGTCTGGGCCTTGGGAGCGCCGATGAGGATCGGCATAATCAATAGACAGGTCAGCAGTTGCTGCCATCGTCTCATCGTGAACCGATCCTCACTCGCTCACCGCGACTTCCAGCATAACCGCCTTGTCCTCCTAGGTCGCTACCTAGGGTGCTGCTTCATCGTGCAACACTTAATGTGAGCGGGCTTCTCAGACAACGGGTTCTCCAGCTCGCGTTGACCGTGAACCATCACGATGAGGCATTAGCAAAGAGCCTTACCCAAGACACCACGGACCTGACCGAAGCTGAGTACTCATTCCTGGTCGGCAGTCTGCTGGACCGGGAAACCCTCCTCCAAGCCATTGCGATCAGCAGGCAATGGGGAGTTGCCCCGCACGAGGTGCTGATTGCGCAGGGCTGGATCACCGACACCGATTACGTCGAGGCTTTGGCCCGGCATCTCGGGCTGCGCGCGCTGAGCCAGATCCCGACTCCGTTGAAAGCAGGGGTCGTTCTCATCGACGGTATCGCAACATCGCCTTGGCTGGTCGCTCGTTGCGTTGCCGAGCGCGAATCTGCTGGCAGTGTAGTGGTCCTGGCGTTGCCTCGCGAGATTGCCGACCGGGCGCCGGCTAACGCGCGGCGCCTGCGATTGCAGCGGGCCATCGCGGGCCTCCTCCGCTGGCGCCCGGTATGGTCGGCAGGAATGCCGATGTGGTTTTGGCAACGATTGGCCCTCGTCGCCGGAGGAGGCTTCCTGGCGGGTCAGGCCGTGACGGAGCCTGCGGTTGCGTACACCACCTTGCTCATCGTCCTCACCCTTGCGTTCACACCGATCGTTGTAATGCGGCTGGTGATCCTTGCACTGGGGTTGCTACCCGAATGGAGAACATCCGTTCGAGCACGTATCCCCGACGCGGAGCTGCCTGTTTACTCCATCCTCGTGCCGATGTTTCGCGAGGGGGAAGTCTTGCCGGATCTCGTGGCCGCGATCTCAGCAATTGACTATCCGGCGGCTAAACTCGACGTGCTGCTCGTCCTCGAAAGTGTCGACCGTGAAACACAGGAGGTCGCGGCGTCCTTGGACCTCCCCGGCTTCATGCGGGTCGTCGTCGTTCCGGACTCGCAGCCGCGTACCAAGCCCAAGGCCCTCAACTATGCGCTGCAACTTGCGCGGGGCGATTACGTCGTCGTCTACGATGCCGAAGACGCACCCGAGCCTGACCAGCTCCGAAAGGCGATTTCCCGCTTTCGTGAATCTCCCGCCCGCGTGGCTTGCCTACAGGGCAGGCTCAACATCCATAATGTGCGCGATAGCTGGCTCACACGTCAGTTTACGCTGGAATATACCGTCCTGTTCGATGTGATCCTGCCTGGATTGGCACGGCTCGGTTTGCCGATCCCACTCGGCGGCACCTCAAACCACTTTCCTCGCCAAGTGCTGGACCGTTGGTTCGGCTGGGACCCTTTCAATGTAACGGAGGATGCCGACCTCGGTATACGGCTGGCGCGGACCGGTGCCCGAGTCGAAATGCTGAGCTCCACGACCTGGGAGGAAGCACCAGCCCGGTTCGGCAGCTGGTTCCGACAGCGCACTCGATGGATCAAGGGGTGGATGCAAACATACCTCGTGCACACCCGCCAGCCGCTGCGGTTGATGCAAGACCTTGGATGGGCAGCCTTCGTGGGCTTCCACCTCTATTCCGGCGGGCTGGTCCTGTCGGCACTCGTGTTTCCGATCTTCTGCATAATGGTAGCCGTGGAGCTCTGGCAGGGCGTATGGCTGGACCTCCCGGTATCCATTCCCAGTGGCGCGCTATGGACCCTTGCCGTTTTCAACCTGGCGGCAGCTTACACGTCGATACTTGCAGCTACTGTCGTGGCGATCTGGAGACGCGGCCGCATCTGGCTCTTACCAGCTGTGCTGCTCATGCCAGTGTATTGGCTGCTCATCTCTCTTGCTGCCTATCGTGCTGCCATTCAGCTCGCGACGGCGCCTTACTACTGGGAAAAGACAGATCATCGCTCCCGCACGCGCCGTCGGCAGGTGACGTAATCCAGACAGATCCTTACTCTCAGCTGTGCGCTTGATCGACGGCTTGAGAGAGGATCGCGCATGTCCGGCTTCGTTCTCGCCATAGACCAGGGGACCACCTCAACACGCGCCATCGTTTTCGATAGCGAATACCGCATCCGTGGCCTCGGCCAGCAGGAGTTCCCCCAGCATTTCCCCCGCTCTGGCTGGGTCGAGCACGATGCGCAGGACCTGTGGCGCACGACAGTGGAAACGGTCAGGGCGGCATTAGCACAGTCCGGAGTGTCGACAGACCAGATCGCTGGTTGCGGCATCACCAATCAGCGCGAGACTACTCTGCTTTGGGATCGTGAGACCGGACATCCCATCGGACCGGCGATTGTTTGGCAGGACCGGCGTACGACCGAAACCTGCGCCGCGCTTAAAGGAGACGGGTTGGAGCCCGACGTGATGACGCGAACGGGCCTGCTGCTTGACCCATACTTCTCCGCAACGAAGCTTGCCTGGCTTCTCGACAACATCGAAGGTGCCCGGGCTAAGGCCGCAGATGGCCGCCTCGCATTCGGCACGGTCGATAGCTGGCTTTTGTGGAACCTGACCGGCGGCAAGGTGCACGCTACTGAGGTGACGAACGCGTCACGTACTTTGCTGTTCAACATCAGGCAACAGAAGTGGGACGAGGAGCTGCTGCGCATATTCCGCATCCCAGCTGCAGTCTTGCCGGAGGTTCGAGACACGGCTTCCGAATTCGGCACCATCGATCCGGCCCTGTTTGGCGCGCCGATACCAATCCGCGGCATTGCCGGTGACCAGCAGGCGGCCACGATTGGGCAGGCCTGTTTCACCCCGGGGATGATGAAATCGACTTACGGCACCGGTTGCTTCGCCCTGCTTAACACAGGGACCGATCTCGTACCCTCGACGAATCGTCTGCTTACCACCATCGCCTACCGGCTCGACGGCCGAACGACTTATGCCCTCGAAGGCTCCATCTTCATCGCCGGCGCGGCGGTGCAATGGTTGCGGGACGGGCTCAAGATCTTGGAGCGGGCCGACCAATCCGGCATGATGGCCGCTGCGGCTGACCCCCACCAGGATGTGTATCTCGTCCCCGCTTTCACCGGCCTGGGAGCGCCATACTGGGACGCGGACGCCCGTGGAGCCCTGTTCGGCTTGACCCGCAATACGGGACCGAACGAGCTTGTCCGGGCGGCGCTGGAAGCGGTCTGCTATCAAACATGCGATCTCGTCGACGCCATGCGCCGGGATTGGTCCGAGAGCGCAGGTACGGTCTTGCGCGTCGACGGCGGCATGGTGGCGAGCGACCTGACGATGCAGTGGCTCGCCGATCTCCTTGGTGTCCCGGTGGACCGCCCTGCCGTGCTGGAGACTACGGCTGTCGGCGCCGCCTGGCTCGCCGGGCGACAGGCGGGAGTATGGCCGGACGAGGAGGGTTTTGCGAAGGGCTGGCGTCGCGACCGCCGCTTCGAACCATCTATGGACACGTCCACGCGCGCCCGCAAGCTCGCTGGCTGGCGGGATGCAGTGCAGCGAACGCTCAGCCGGGGTCGAGAATCCCTCATGGCATGATGCCCGTCGATCCGCCTGAGCAAGGCGAGTTCGCCTCGCTAACGCTCATCGCGCTCGGGGACACTCCCGAAGCGGGGGGGTGCCCCATGATGCACGAGCTATAAACCAAGGAGACTATTGAGGATTTTGGAGCGGGCGAAGGGAATCGAACCCTCGACACTCAGCTTGGGAAGCTGATGTTCTACCACTGAACTACGCCCGCAAATCCGGTCAGCTTGACTCGCTGGTTAGCCACGACCTCCAGCGTCGTGATCTATAATGGTCGGCTCCTGCGCGGTGCGCAAGAGGCACGTCGAGGCTGTTGTTGCATATCTCACGCACGAGAACGCCAGCTCGCCCTCGACCCCGGAATCAGGCTAGCCTTTCAGCCGAAGCTGAACGGCCTAAGAGGAGTTGATCATGCCAGTTACATTTGAGGATATCGAGGCGCTCAAGAAGCGTTCGGAGGATAATAAGAAGGCTCCGGTCGATCAAAGAAGTTATCTCGCGCTGGAGCTTATAGCCGACGCATTGATCCTGACGCTCGAGCAAGAACTCGACGAAGAGCTGGCGGACGAAGAGGATGAAGAGGAGGACGAAGAGGAGTTCGAAGAGGAACCGGAAGACGAAGGCTAGAGCTTCACAGACGCAAGGCGATGTGCTGGCGCGCGAGTCTCTAGCCGTTACGATCCCGCGTACCCTCCTTTTTTCAGCTCGCGCAGGATTGATCGAAGGTTGAGCGGGTGGCACAAAGCCGTTGTGATAGTGTCTTGCGGTTCATGACTACCCCCCTCCAGAGGTCTTTCATTGGCTATGGAACTCCCCGCGACCACAGCCAGCCGTCGCCTTGCCAAGTTTGAGGACCCGGACTGGACTGCATCCCTCGAACCTAGAGCCGTTGTGCCACTAGTCCGGCTCGAGACACTCTGGATCAACACCGGAACGCTCTGCAACATCACCTGCCGTAGTTGCTACATCGAATCGAGTCCGAAGAACGACCGGCTGACCTTCATTACCGCCACCGAGGTGGCGGCATACCTCGATGAGATCGAAGCGCATCACATCCCAACTCGGGAAATCGGCTTCACCGGCGGGGAGCCATTCCTGAATCCGGAAATCCTAGTAATGTTGGGAGACGCGTTGAGACGCGGATTTCAGGTCTTAGTGCTGACCAACGCCATGCGACCAATGCAGCGGCCGCGTATCAAGGAGGGCCTGCTGGCGCTGCTGGCCGAGTATGGCTCTCAGCTCAAAATCCGCGTGAGCCTTGATCATTACACGCAGGCTCTACACGAACGCGAGCGCGGCGCTCGGACATGGGCGAAGACTCTAGAGGGCTTAGACTGGCTGTCGAATCACGGCTTCAACATCGCCATCGCTGGGCGGATGTGCTGGGATGAGGATGAACATGCGTTGAGGGCCGGCTACAGCAAACTGATCACTGACCGGGGATGGCAAATCGATCCGACGGACCCCGGCCAGCTCACCCTACTGCCCGAGATGGACGGCAGCCACGATGTACCAGAGATCACGACTCGCTGCTGGGGCATACTCAAGAAGTCACCCGCCGACGTCATGTGCGCAACGAGCCGCATGGTCGTGAAGCGGAAGGGTGCAGCTGCCCCGGTCGTCGTACCCTGCACGCTGCTACCCTACGAACCGGCCTTCGAGATGGGGCCAACATTAGCAGACGCCGCACGGGCCGATGGCGGGATGTTCGCCAAAGGCGCCGTCAAGCTTTGCCATGTCCACTGCGCCAAATTCTGCGTGCTCGGGGGAGGCAGCTGCTCCTAAGCTTTTCTCGGTCGAAGCCCCTACTTCTTCACCAATGCATCGCGAATTTCGCGCAGATAGACCTCGGTCGGCGATTCAGCCGCGGGCGCTTCAGGTGCCGGCCGGCGAAACCGGTTCACTGCCTTGACCAGCAAAAAAATTGCAAACGCTGTGATCAAGAAGGTGATGACCGCATTGAGAAACATTCCATATTTGATCTCGACGCCATCGCCCGTCGGCGTCGGCAGCGTGATCGCTAGCGCAGAAAAATCTATGCCTGCCAACAAATACCCGATCGGCGGCATGATGATGCCTTCCACGAGCGTTGTTACGACGGGTCCAAACGCAGCACCCATGATGACTGCAATGGCAAGGTCCAGAACATTGCCGCGCATCGCAAATTCTTTGAACTCTTGGATAAAACTCATCTTCCGCCTCCTTCTCCTGCCAAGCAGATCTGGCATTTACGCTCACAACCAAAACGAATCCCCTGTCGGACGCGGAAGCTAGTCTAGGCTCAGCAAACTGTAAATCTTGACCATGATCTGTGTTAGTGGGGTTTACTTCTGAGGCACCTACTTTCGTTGACCAGGGATTGCGCAGAGGCCCCGGTTTTGTGCAACATCAAGAACTCGTGCGCTCCGCGATCCATGCTGGGCCTAGGAGCAGGTAACTCGATCTGTTTGCCAGACGCGAAGGCCGGCATTTATGTTCGACGGTTGGGCCATACTGGCGCTCGGAATCGCCTACATCGGCGTTCTGTTCGCTATCGCCTGGACCGGGGACCGGACGATTCGTTCACGCAAGGGCGGCGAGGGTCGCCCCCTCATCTACGCACTTTCGCTTGGTGTTTACTGCACATCGTGGACCTTTTTCGGAAGCGTTGGACTCGCTGCATCGACGGGCTACGATTTCATCCCCGTCTACATCGGTCCGATCCTGATGTTCGTGTTCGGCTGGCCACTGATCCTACGGATCATCCGCCTATCGAAAAGCCAGAACATCACGTCGGTGGCCGACTTTCTCGCTGCACGCTATGGGAAGAGCCAGGCGGTGGCCGCTGTAGTGACGATCGTCGCAGTCGTGGGGACGCTGCCCTACATCGCTCTTCAGCTCAAGGCAGTCGTCATTTCGACAGATGCGCTGCTCAACGGCAACTCGCAACTCCCCGAGGAGTGGACGGAAGTCGTTGGTTTCGGCGAGACGGCCCTTCTCGCAGCCATCGCCCTTGCCGCCTTTGCCGTCTTGTTTGGCACCCGTCACATCGACGCCACGGAACACCAGGACGGCTTGATGCTGGCCGTCTCGGCTGAATCGCTGGTCAAGCTTGCAGCCTTTCTGACAGTCGGCATCTTCGTCATGGTTTCCATATTCGGCGGTATTGATGGGTTCGCCGAACGCGTCAGCCAGAATGCCGAAATCCAGGCGACATTCGTTAGACCTTTCCACGGCGGCGTTTGGCTGACCGTATCCTTTCTGAGCTTCGTCTGCATTATTCTGCTACCCCGGCAGTTCCATGTGACGGTGGTCGAAAACAACTCCGAGCGCGAAATCCACCGCGCGCGCTGGATGTTCCCGCTATACCTCGTCCTCATAAACATCTTTGTGGTGCCCATTGCGGCAGCGGGCCTGCTGGAGTTCCCAGACCGCTCGGTCGATGCAGACCTTTTCGTGTTGTCGCTGCCGATCTCACATCACAACAATCTGCTCACCACAGTCGCTTATGTTGGTGGCCTATCTGCAGCCACCGCGATGGTGATCGTCGAGTCGATCGCGCTGGCGATCATGGTCTGCAATGGGCTCGTTATCCCGCTCTTGCTGCGTCAGAGGCTGCTCGAAGCGAATGAGCAGGACAACCTCTCAAGCATGCTGCTGATCATTCGACGGGTTGCAATCCTGCTAATCGTGCTGCTTGGCTATCTCGTTTATCGCGCACTCGGGGAGGCCCAAGGCTTAGCGGCAATTGGACTCATTTCGTTTGCAGCTATTGCCCAACTCGCACCAGCGTTTTTCGGTGGCCTCTTCTGGCGCAATGGAACCGCCCGCGGCGCCATAGCGGGAATATTGGCGGGGTTTGGCACGTGGGCCTATACGCTGCTGCTGCCGTGGGTGGTGAAAGCCGGGTGGCTCGGCCCCGACATTCTGGAGCACGGGCCGCTCGGGATCGCAATGTTGCGGCCACAAGCGCTGTTCTTCCTCGAATTCGAGCCGCTGACCCATGGCGTCTTGTGGAGCATCTTTGCCAATGTGCTCGCGCTCGTCATGGTCTCACTGCTGCGGCCACCCGAGCCCGTCGAGCGTCTGCAGGCCCATGTCTTCGTAAAGGATGACTTGCCGCGACCGGCGCCAACGCCAAGCTTCCGCCTATGGCGGACGTCGATTACGGTAGGCGACCTGCAGGCAACCGTAGCCCGTTATCTCGGGGCTGAACGTGCAGAACGCTCTTTCGCCGAATTCGGCGCCAGCAGGAACACGACGCTATCGCCGGATGCAGAAGCGGATATCCACATAATCCGCTTCACCGAGCATCTGCTTACAAGCGCCATCGGTGCTGCATCGTCGAGGCTGGTACTGTCTCTGTTGCTGAGGCGTAGTAATGTCGGAAGCCAGTCCGCGCTGAGACTCCTCGACGATGCCTCGGAAGCCCTGCAATACAATCGCGACCTGCTGCAATCGGCACTCGACCAGGTACGACATGGCCTAAGCGTCTTCGACAAAGACCTTAAGCTCATCTGCTGGAATCGACAGTTCAGGGAGCTGCTGGACTTGCCCGCCGAGCTCGGGCGGATCGGAATGCCACTCGATCGTATCCTGCGAGCTTGCGCAGAACGGGGTGACTTCGGTGAAGGATCCACGGACGAGCTCGTCGCCGATCGCCTTGTCCGCCTCGCCGTCCGAAAAGAGACGATTCAAGAGAAGTTGAGCAACGGTCGCATTCTCGAGATCCGTAGTGCGGCCATGCCCCAAGGCGGTATCGTCGCAACTTATTCCGACATAACGGACCGAGTTGCTGCCGCAAATGCTTTGGCGCGGGCCAATGAGACGCTGGAACGGAGAGTGCGCGAGCGCACGGCAGAGCTATTGCGGGTTAATGCGGCGCTCGCAGTCGCAAAGGCGAAAGCGGACGAGGCAAATCTCGATAAGACCCGATTTCTTGCTGCTGCCAGCCACCACCTTTTACAACCGCTCAACGCGGCTCGGCTCTATGCATCGAGCCTCGTCGAACGTCCTCTTGCCGAGGCCGACGCTGTCATCGCCCGCAACATCGATGCTTCGCTCGCGGCAGTGGAAGAGATTCTGAGCGCCTTGATCGATATTTCGCGATTGGATGCAGGTCGGCTCGAGCCGGAAATCACCGATGTACCTCTCAATGAACTTTTCCTTCACTTGGAAGTCGAGTTCGCACCGCTGGCACGCGAGAAGGGCCTGAAACTGAAAGTCGTCCCGACCTCGCTTTGGGTGCGCACAGACCGCAAGCTTTTGCGCCGCGTACTCCAGAACCTCGTTGCCAATGCTGTTAAGTACACGAGCAGCGGGGCCGTGCTCCTCGGAGCGCGCCGGAAGAATGGTTCGGTCCTCGTCCAGGTCATCGATACTGGCCGAGGTATTCCCCCTTCCAAACACAAACTGATCTTCAAAGAGTTCCAGCGGCTTGAAGAGCATGGTCCCGAAATTCGCGGCTTAGGTCTCGGCCTTTCAATAGTCGAGCGTATCTGCCGCGTGCTCCAGATGCCAATTACAGTAAACTCGCGGCCGGGTCGGGGATCGACATTCTCAGTGCTGCTTCCGAGTTCAGAAGCCCGCGGCGTCCAGGTGGTGCCCCCGCCTCGAAAACCGCTTTATGGTCCAATTAAAGGTTCCATCGTTCTCTGCATAGAAAACGAGCCGGCAGTGCTGGAGGGCATGGCCACACTGCTCCGCGGCTGGGGTTGCGAGGTAATAAGCGCAGCTAGCAGTGATGGCGCGCTAGAGGCCATTGCACAGTCCAAGCACATACCGGACATCATTCTCGCCGACTACCATTTAGACGGCGAGACCGGGCTCGAAGCCGTCATGCGTGTCAGGGAGCACTTGAATTCAGACGTTCCGGCCGTGTTCATCACGGCTGATCATTCGCCGGAAGTTGAGCGTGAACTGCGCGCCTCCGGGTTTGTTCTCCTGCGAAAACCCCTCAAGGCAGCTTCACTCCGTGCAATCATGACCCGCCTTACTCTGCGACGCGTGGCAGCGGAGTAGAGCGACTAGGAATTCCAGCGCGGTGTGTGTCTGCTTTTCGGCATTCCTGGATAAGAGCTCATCGCCGTCGAGCCGCGGGCGGTCATTGTGACCGATGCCGAAGGCCGACCTACCGCTGAGGAAACCGCGTCGCAAGAACTCCCTATCCCATCTTTGGGAGGCTCCGGAAAGGGTGATATGCACTTGATCAAAACTCGGCTACTTCCGCTTCACACCCGTGTCGAGCCTGCCGCTTTAATCTGTACTCCGACGAGAAACGCTCCTTTCTCGTACGATTTTCAGGAACCTTGCCCACGTGGTCGGAGTTTGACCGCAGGGGGACGTTGACGGAGGTCCCCATGCCCAAATTCCAAATCGCCATCTTTGCAGCTGCACTCACCCTTGCTAGCGCCGCGCCAGTCTTTGGTGACGGCTACCATGAAGTCCGGAAGGTCTATCGCTATGCTCCCGTCCCGGAGGTCGTCGAGGCACCTGATAACGGTAAGGTCGTTTACTCCTATACGGAGGTAAGGATTCGCTATCGTGGCGCTCCGACCATTGGCCGTGGCATCGCGTATTTTAACGGTCCGCCTGAGCTCTGGCGTCAGAGAGAGGTTGCCTATGACGCAATCTTCACGCAGGATAAGCGCATCATCTACGATGCTGGGCGAGCCGCCCAAACCCGGGCCTTCATAAATGGCTATGCACCCAGGTGGTACTACGCTCCGCCACCAGCAGGTATTGCCGAGCCGATCTTTGACCCCGCAGGAACATGCGGCACGTTCAGATACTGGAATGGCGCCAACTGCGTCGATGCGCGGTACTACTCCCGATATAGAAACCCGTACAAATGGTAATCTTTCCGCGACTAAACAAGCTCCGAGTGGCTCAGCGCGGATAGTAATGCGCAAGCCCCACCGCGCCTCTCTTCGGGAGCTAGATTGGCGCGAGGGCGCATTTCAGGCTGATCGAACACAAAAGAGCTGCGCCCCGGGATTCTTCCCGGGGCGCGTTGATAACATCGTGACTCTGCGGCAAACGTGCGCCTTCCGCGCGTCAGATGAGTTCCTTCAGCTCCTTGGCCGGCCGGAAGGCGATCTTCTTGCTCGCTTTGATCTTGATAGGCTCGCCCGTCGCCGGGTTCCGCCCCATGCGAGCAGGACGTTTCCGCACTTGCAGAGTGCCGAGCCCACCAATGCGGACTTTAGCGCCCTTCTTAAGATGCTTCTGAATCATCGAGGTCAGCTCGGATAGCAGCGCGGTTGTCTGCTTCCGCGGCATCTCGTGCGCTTCGGACAACTCCTTCGCCATCTGGTTCAGTGTTATCGTTGCCGGCTTCGCTGCGGCCTTCGTAGCGGCCGTTTTCGAAGCGGCTTTCGAAGTAGCCTTTCCAGATGCGGCCTTCTTGGAAGCCTTGGATGCGGCTGGGGCTTTCATCGTCTTTGACTCTCCTTGGATGATATGTGTGTCAGTTGATCTGAATCAGGCAACGCGAAAACGCTCGACGTCGCCGCCCTCCGCTACGAGCCACTTAGGCCTGCGGCCTCGGCCCGTCCAGACCAGAGAGCGATTCGTAGGGTGGCGATATTTCACCTTGATGCTCGGACTTGGAGAACCCTCTCGAGTTTTACCGAACAGATCGTGGATCTCGAAACCGGCTTGCTCGGCCATTGATTTCAGCTTCTGCTTCAGAGCGGCGCGCTCCGCGCCCCTCTTCTTCTCAATGGCTTCTGCCACCCGCTGCTGGAGCTTTAGCAGCTCCTTATAGCTCATCTTCTGAAGTTCGCTGTCCCTCATCATTATCCTCGCCTTCAATTTCCGTAACGCCTCGCAACAACAAGTGCGGGCTCGAAACTCTACATTTTGGGGCACTTAACCGAGTTCAACTCATTTGCGAACCTAATTAGAGGGTCCAACAAT
>Ga0310828_1000270_pt1 | contig 65791 bp, 63 predicted proteins | sample WT_ome_3_FD_202242 | JGI IMG/M metagenome (GOLD analysis project Ga0310828, IMG submission 202242) | Sorghum-adapted microbial communities enriched on wild type (WT) sorghum from Joint BioEnergy Institute, Emeryville, California, United... ... | reverse complement strand
GCAGCATCAAGCGCGCACCGCACCGGCAACGGCTCATCGGCTCCAGGTGATCGACGGGCACCACGTCGACCCCACCACGGGTGAGGTTCACTGACATGTCTTCCACCCGAGACCAGTAGGTAGGGGTACAGAATCACCAACGTCTCGCCGAGAGGTCCTCATGGCGGACCATCGGCGAAGCCCTCCCCTCCACGACCTGTCGGAGTAGGTTCTCGGCGACCAGCGCGAGTAATTGTCAAGACCTGTGGATCGGCGTGTCACGCGACGTGTTGGTGGTCTCCTGATTCCTCGGGTCGTTCTACGAGGGCGAGGACGGGCTGCACGACCGCTCCAGCCGCCCCCACCACAGTCCCCGGCGCACACCGCGCGAGGTGGCCGAGCGGATCGTGGACTGCCGCCGCACCCATCGCCGGGGCCGGACTGGATCGCCGCCGAGCTCGGCGTGCCCCCGCGCACCGTGTCCCGGGTGCTGCGCCGCGCCCGCGTGCCCTACCTGCGCGAGCTGGACCCGATGAGCGGGGAGCAGATCCGCTCCTCCAAGGCCACCGCCGTGCGCTACGAGCGGGGCCGGCCAGGGGAGCTGGTCCACGTGGACGTGAAGAAGCTGGGCAAGATCCCCGACGGCGGCGGGTGGCGCGCCCACGGCCGGGCCGCGGCGAACAAGACCAAGGACAAGACCCGGCGAATCGGCTACGACTACGTCCACTCCATGGTCGATGACCACTCCCGCCTGGCCTACAGCGAGATCCACGACGACGAACGGGCCGAGACCTGCGCGGGGTTCCTGCGCCGGGCAGCTGCCTACTTCGCCGCCATGGGCATCACCAGGATCGAGCGGGTGATGACCGACAACGCCTTCGCCTACCGCCACGGCCGCGCCTTCATCGAGGCGGTCGCCCAGATCGGGGCGAAGCAGAAGTTCATCAAGCCCCACTGTCCCTGGCAGAACGGCAAGGTCGAGCGGTTCAACCGCACCCTGCAGACCGAGTGGGCCTACCGCCACGTCTTCACCAGCAACCAGGCCCGCCGCGACGCCCTTGCACCCTGGCTACACACCTACAACACTGAACGCCGCCACAGCGCACTCGGCGGCCTCCCGCCCCTCAGCCGAGTGTCACCAACCTGATGGCCGGGTACACTTAGACCGTGAGCTGCACGGTACTCCGTCGCCGTGAGCCCGTGCGCCTTGTAGACGTGCAGGCCGAGATGAGTAAAGCGCCGCCCGCACTCATGACACAGCAGACCGTCAGCGTCCTCATCCAGCACACCGAAACGGCCGTAGCCGTCCTCGTCGCCGACCCGCATGAGGACCATGCTCGCTGGACTTACCTCGCTCGTCCAGAGAGGGTGAGCTCTCGTGAGGTAGACGGTGCGTACACACCCCGTGTCAAGGAAGCGCCTTCAGACTGGGGCGCCGTCGTGGCGACACCGACGTGTCGGGTGCTCTCGATAGCCTCAGACCAGAGAGTGCATGGAGGGCTACCCGATGAGGTCACTCACCGGACGCGTTAGAGTCAACGAGAGGTCAGCAGTTGAGCGCCATTGAGCAGGTATTCCTGGAGTGCGAGCGAGCACGAGCGCAAGGTGAACTGATTCAACGTGTCTCGGCAAGCGACAAGGAGTACCACTTCCAGAACTGGGTTCAGGCCCGTCTGGAAGCTTGCTCGCTCGACTTCGACGAGCCTGGCCGGAACACTTATCCGGACTTTCGCCTCGTGCACCACTCAGAGGGTTATGAGGTCAAAGGTCTAGCCTTCCCAGGCCGCGAGTCAAACTATGACTCGAACTCGCAGGTGCCGACCGGGAAGCACCACGGTCGAGATGTCTACTACATATTTGGGCGCTACCCGACTAACGAGTCAGGCGTTGATGAGTACCCTGTCGTTGACCTAGTGGTCTGCCACGGAAGCTTTCTTAACGCCGACACCGAGTACGTCCACAAGAACAAGTCTTTTCGCGGCTTTGGATCCTACGGTGACATCATGGTTCGGGACCGGAAGATGTATGTGGTACCCACCCCCTACGCGATCGCGGCCGGCACGACAGGGCTGGCCACCCTTATCGTGCCAGCGGACTTCCGGCCTCAATCTGACGCACTGGTGCGCGTAGGTGAACTCGATCGGGTCGAGGTCGATGAGTTGATCGTCTCCTATGAGTTCAACTTGCAGACAAACGAGATGCTCACTCACAAGGCCCCCAACCCGAACGCCGGCACGGTGCACAGGTTCCACGCCTACCGGTCGCGTGGTGCCGGCGAAGCGAAGGTCGTAACGCTTGCCGAGAGCGAGCGCGGCTGATGCGTAACCTGCCTGCACGAACCAGCCTCGAAGGCTCTTTTCCTGCAGAGATGCTCAGTGCGGTGGCGACCAAGGAGTCGTGGCGCAAGGAGGTGCATCGTCCTGCGACGAGCACCCATAAGTGGTGGGCGAAGCGGCTCGGCACTGTCTTCCGCGGCATCCTGACCTCTGCCGTAACTCCGGACGGAGGGGACCCTTCCGCCTCTTATGCATCGGGCCTTGACCTTTCAGGGATGGTTGTTTTCGACCCGTTCGCTGGCTCTGGCGTCACGTGCGTTGAAGCGCTCAAGCTGGGGGCGAAAGTGGTGTCTTTCGACATCAATCCCGTTGCCACCCTGGTCCAGCGACAAGCCGTCCAACCCTGGGACATGGACGCGTTAGCAGCTGCGTACGACCATGTCGAAGCGGCATGTCGGCAGGAAGTCGACCGCCTGCACCGCACAGAGGATGGGAGGACTGTTCTCTACTACTTCTGGGTCGCGGTCGTCGACTGTCCGGATTGCTCAATAGCGGTCCGACTCTTCAACACGCCGGTGTTTTCTCGGAACGCCTACCCAAAGCGGGTCCCGAAGGCGCAACTCGTTTGCCCAGACTGTCTTGCGGTCTGGGAGAGCAGGTACGACTTCGTCAGTGAGAACTGCCCGAACGGGCACAGCATTGCTCACCAGGGCGCGGTGTCTGGCCAACTGGCAACGTGTTCGAACGGTCACCGATTCAAGGTCCTCCAGGCGCTGCAAGGGCGGCGCCCAAACTACGAGATGTACGCCAAGATGGTCGCCAACCGCGACGGGGGCAAGAGCTACGAGGCCATCACGCCATGGGACCACGAGCTGTACGCCGAGTGTGAGCGGATGGTGGCGGAGCTTCCCGCCGACGCCGTGCTACCCCGGGGATCCCTAGCGCCTGGTAATAACACCGACCAAGCCTTGAAGTGGAACTTTCGCGAGTGGCGAGACTTCTTCAACGCTCGCCAGCTCGTCTCACTGTCCCTCATGGCCACCGCGATACGGGACTTGCCAGGCCCCAGTGCGGAGCGCGAGGCCCTCTGTGCGTTGTTCTCGGGCACGCTGGAGTTCAACAACATGTTCACCTCGTTCAAGGGCGAGGGCACTGGGGCCGTCAGACACATGTTCAGTCACCACATCCTGAAGCCGGAGCGGACCCCTCTGGAGGCGCACCCATGGGGCACCCCGCAGTCTTCCGGCGCCTTCTCAACCCTCCTCAAAAGCCGCTTGCACCGTGCCCAGGACTACAAGGACAAGCCGACGGACTTGGTAGATCGCGAGGGGGTCATCGAACGCGTCACGGGCATCTCGCGGCCACTCGCCGTTCAGGTCGTTGAGTCCTGGGACTCCTTCGTCGGGTCGAGTGGACCGGTGGCGTATCTGGCTACGAAAAACTCCGCAGAGACGGATCTTCCGGATGCGTCGGTGGATCTCGTTGTAACTGACCCGCCGTACATGGACAACGTCCACTATGCGGAGCTCGCGGACTTCTTCCACGCGTGGCTTCGTGCCATGGAGCCGCACCCGGGGTATCCAGACGCGGTGACCACGCGTCGTTCCGGGGAGGTCCAGCACGCCGACCCGGCAGAGTTCGGCAAGGCGATCACGGCCGTATGGACTGAATGCGCGCGAGTGCTTAAGCCTGGCGGGCTGCTCGCGTTTACTTTTCATCAAGCTCGCATCAGCGGGTGGATCCAGGTGATCGAGTCGCTCCGCCTTGCTGGCTTCGAGGTTGTGGCCATACAGCCGGTGAAGGGTGAGATGTCCACCAGTGTCGTCAAGACGGGAGCGCGGGAACCCTCCAGCCTTGACAGCATCATCGTCTGCCGCCGGTTAGTAGACGGAGCGAAGAACCCACACGACTCCGTGTGGGAGGCGCTCGAAGCCGCTCTCGACAAGCTGAGATCTCTGCGAGACGCAGGAATCGACTGGGGGCTAGGTGATGTGCGTTCGGTTGTTCGCGGCACTCTGTTGTCGTACCTTGCCTCGACGGGAACAGCCCTCGACGTCAACGCTGAGCAGACAGTGGAAGCGCTGGTCGCTGATGCCATCGCAGCTCTCTCGCTCGATCCAGTCTCCGGCGAGACACGCCCCATAGGAGCCCTCTTCTGACGGGTGTCCCCATGGAGCAGAATCCCCCGACAATGCCGGGCGTGGCTAAGGGGGAGAAGTACCGAACCTAAGGATGGATTCATGACGACCTGGGAGTACGCAACGATTCCTCTGCTCATCCATAACACCAAGGCGATCCTCGACCAGTGGGGAGCCGACGGCTGGGAGTTGGTGCAGGTGGTGCCCGGCCCATCACAGAACCCCGTCGCCTATCTCAAGCGGCCAAAGACATGAGCGTGTCAACCTCGGAGAGCTCGGGCCAGACGGGCCCTGATACCGAGACTTCCCCTGCCGAGTGAACCGCCGGGGCGGTTTACGGGACGGTTCAGTTCACGATCTGTGGGAAGGGATGAAATTCGGATTCAGCCTCCCGCCTCTACAGCGGCCATGCCTTTGCAGCTAGCGCAGCGAGCCTGTTCTGTCGCTGATGGACCTGTGATGGTGTCCACTCAGCCGCTTCTGCGATCTGCTTTGTGAGCGAGTATGGTGACTTGGCGAAACTCGGCTTCTTCTTGGCGAAGTCGCTGCTCTTCAGATGTGCGTTGTCGCTGGCGCGCATTAGCGCCTGGTTACCGAGGCGGCTGACATTGGCGCGCCGGTCTTCCTCTGACCAATCGTCCCAGTTGCCATCTGGCCGTTTCGGAAGTATATGCTCAAGGTTGATTACTTCGTCATCGTTTGGCATGAAGTATGGCTCAGGATCGTCTGCAGCCGCCGATTCTAGCGTTCGAAGCATGTAACGGGCTCTTCGCAGTTGAGCGTGGTCGTGTCGTAACGCAAGGCGGCCCGTGCCCTTGCTGAGGATGGGTGTTGCTGAGACACCAACCCAGAAGGACACGAGCCGTGAGCAACGCTACGTCCTCGTCTGCTGTCGTGCGCATCCGCGACGGCGCGAGTCTGATCTTCAACCTGCCCGAGTACGACGTGATCGACGCCGTGGACCTCCCCACCGGTGGTCGCCGCGTGGTCGTCCAGGCCGTCGACCGTGACGACGCCTGTCCCGACTGCGGGGTGATCTCGACGCGAGTGCACCAGTGGACCAGACAACGGGTGGCTGACCTGCCTGCCGGTGGTGCACAGGTCGAGGTGGTGGTGCGCAAACCGCGGATGTTGTGCGCCGAACCGGCCTGCGATCGACGGACGTTCGTCCAAGTCACCGACCAGCTGCCGTTGCGGGCACGGTGCCTGACCCGGTTGCGCAACGAACTGGTCGATGCCGTGATCAACTCCGGTCGCGCGATCGACGAGGTCGCCACCTCCTACGGGGTCGCGTGGTGGACGGTCCAGGCCGCGATCAACACCGCTGCGGTGACACTGCCCGATCCCGACACGGTCCCGGTCAGGCACCTGGGGATCGATGAGCACCGCTTCGCCCGCGCGAGGTTCTTCCGCGACGAGGCATCAGGGTCGTGGCGCCGGGTCGAGCCGTGGATGTCCACGTTCGTCAACGCTGAGACCGGCCAGGTCCTCGGCATCGTCGACGGCCGCGCCCGTGCCGGGATCCAGGCGTGGCTCGAAGCCCGCAGCGACACCTGGCGGGAGCGGGTCGAGGTTGTCGCGATCGACCCGTCCGCGCCGTTCCGGTCCGCGATCACCCAAGCTCTGCCGGGCGCGAAGGTCAGCGTCGATCACTGGCACTTGGTCCGCCTGGCCAACCTCGCCCTCACCAAGGTGCGGCAGCGAGTCGCCCGCGAACAGCTGGGTCACCGCGGCCGCAAGGACGACCTCGCCTGGGCGCACCGGATGCTGCTCCTACGCGCCGGCGACCGGCTCAGCGTCCGGGCCCAGCATCGCCTCGAGCATGTGCTGCGCGTCGATGATCCCACCGACGAGATCGGCGCAGCCTGGGCCGTGAAGGAACGCTTGCGGCTCCTGCTGGCGTGCACCGACCTCGACGCAGCCGACCACGCCCGCGGGATGCTCGGGCTGGCCGTGCTCGGCGCGGACATGGACAACACCTGGCGGCTGTAGGAGACCGTCAACGCCTGGTGGGACGAGATCGAGACCTTCATCATCACCCGCGTCACCAACGCCCGCACCGAAGCCGCGAACACCTCGATCAAGCAGATCAAGCGCACCGGCCGCGGCTACCGCAACCCAGCGCACTACCAGGGCCGTATCCTGCTACGCAGCGCTCGGCGAACCCGCCGACGCCGCACCTTGATTCAGCAGGCCACCACGTTCAACTGCGGATAGCCGTCTTGCCAGGCCACCGCGCGACGGCTGCCTTGGACACGAACTTGCCGGTCCGGGCACTGCGACTAACTGTGCGTCCCATAGGGACCTCCGTGATCAGGGTTTGGTTGTTGGGGTACGGCCGCACGTGACGGCCGCACCCCGTGGTCGGTCAGCGCCGGCGCCACCCGCAAGGAAGCCCTCCGCAGCCTCAAAAGGCGGCTCTCCGACGTCGTCTACCGAGCCATGCTCTCCGACGCCTCAGATACCAGCACCACCGCGATAGTCACAGCCGCTTGACATAGGAGAGAGAGGACTCCACTTCGAGTCGGAGTCGCCGAAGACGATTCGCCGCCGCACGCGGAAGCGTCGCCGCTCGGGGTGAACCTGGCTCGTCACCGTCACCGCCCAGGTGTGAGCGGGCGGTGGGATGTCTGGGCGACCGGCCGGCGCTCGGCCTCCGGGCGTGCCGGACCGTCCGGTTCCCCTCGGTGGGTTCCGACGATCGGGTCCGACAGGTCCTGGGGTGGGGGAGCGGCCGCCACGAGCCGGTACCGCAGGGCCTGGGCCGGTGAGTCGGGGGCCAACGGTTCTGCGTCGATGCTCGCCTTCGCGAGGGTCTCGACGTCGTGCCCCTCGTCGTGCAGGCGCTGCATGGTCCGAGCCAGCGCGGGCCAGTCTTCCTGCGCGGGGAGCCGGGGATCGAGCCGTTCCGCGACCGGTGCCCACCGTTCCTCGGGGGTTCGCTGCGCTGCTGCCTGGAGCCGGTCGCGGACTTGCCCGACCCGGCCCAGGTGTTCGGCGGCCTCCCGCCGCGGGTCCTCGTTCCAGGCCCGGATGGCGGCGTGCAGGACCCGGCGGGTGTTGTCGGGGTCCACGCCGAGCCGGGCGCTGATCTGTTGGATGCCGGTGTCCCACGCCGAGGGGTGGGCGCTGGCCAGAACCTGGGTGGCCTGGGGCAGCGCCTGGTCCGCCGGCAGGTTGCTGAGGCGTTCTTCGAGGAGGGCGTCGGCCAAAGGCGCGGACCCCAGCAGGGCGTTGGTCACCGCGTCGGGCCCGTCGGTGCGGAGCAGCTCGGCCGGGTCGCTGCCGGCGGGGAGGGTCGCGATGAACGTGGGGGTGTTGTGCTGGGCCAGGAGCCAGTGGCCACGCTCGGCCGCCAGGTGCCCGGCCAGGTCGGGGTCGGTGGCGAAGATGACCGGGCCGCCGCGTTGGGCGAGGTAGGTGGCCTGTTCGCTGGTCAGGGCGGTGCCCAACGGGGCGACGCCGGTGTACAGGCCGCGGGTGGCGAGGGTGACCGCCCAGGCGTCCATGGGTCCCTCGACCAACACCGGGGTGGAGCCGGGGGTGAGCTGGTCGGCCCCGTACAGCTGGTGGCCCTTGTCGAACAGGGCGGTGAGTGGGGTGTTGAGGTACTTCGGGCCGGCGTGCGGGGTGTCGTCGCTGTGCGCGGGGTTGCGGCGGCCGACGAACCCTACGACCTGGTCGTTGGTGGGGTCGCTGATCGGGAAGACGACCCGGTCACGGAACCGGTCGATGAGTCGGCCGTTCCGGGTGGTGCTGGCCAGCCCGGACTCCAGCAGTTCGGTGTCGGTGACTCCCTGGCTGCGCAGGTGGTCCACCAGGCGGGTCCAGCCGGCGGGGGCGTACCCGGGCCGCATCTGCGGGTGGCCAGCCACGTCTTGCCCGAACCGTCCGGCGAGGTAGTCGCGGGCCCAGCCTCCGGCGTGCAACTGCTCCTCGTAGTAGTCGCGGGCCATGCCGTTGACCTGGGCGAGCCGGTCCACCGGGACCGGGCATTCCATGGCGCGCACCGCCCGGTCCTGGGCCCGGTTCAGATCGGCCTCTGGCGGGTCCAACGGGCCCATGAGATGCCGGTAGCGGGCAGCTCGTGCCAACGCGCCCTCGTCGACCTCGACGCCGGGCATCTCTGGTTCGGTGACGCCAGGGGTGGTGATCGAGTCCAGGTAGGCCCGGTACTCCTCGTCGGTGGGCTGGAGCGATACCGGGTCGGGCTCGAACGGGGATGCTTCGGCGGGGTGTTCCTCGACGTCGGGGACCCGGTGCAGGTGTGAAGGGTCGTCCAGCAGGGTGGTGATTGTCCAGGTCATGGCCGCCGCGTCGTCGACGTCGTCCCGCGGGGGCGGGGCGGTCGCGGCCAGCTCCTCCAAGGACCACCCGGCCTGTAGGGCCCGGTCCACGGTGCTGACCAAAGCCGGCCACCAGGTGCTGGACTGCATCGCCTCGGCCCGGGCGGGTCCGAGCTGGTTGACCAGGGTGGGGACCCAGTCGGTGGTCAGCAGCTGGTCGGTGTCGGTGGCCTGGTCCACCGCCGGGCCCAGGTGTTCAGCGACCCGCCACCACAGCGCGGACGCGGCGTGGTCGTCCGGCAGGTCTCGGCCGGCGGCGTCGCGGACGAGCGCGGCGGCGTCGACGCCGGCACGGGTCGCGGCCGCCAGACGTTCGGCCAGGACCGGGGCGAAGGTGTCGCGCAACGCGGCCGGTGCCACACGGGCCAGCAGGGGCGCCCACTCGGTCATGGCAGGGGACCGGTCGCCACGGATCTGGGCGTCGAGTTCCCGCTGGTAGGTGGCCGCAGCCTTGGAAGCGTGGGATGGGCCGGTGGGGCGCAGGTCGGCCGGGTCGACCCGGTTGGCGGCCCGCCACACCGCAACCTTGGCGAGCACCTCGGCAGGTGGGCGGGCGCTGCCCTGGGTGGCCCAGGCGGGGGCGGGGCCGGTGAGGGCGTGGGCGGCCACTTCCTTGGCCAGCGTGGCGACCCGTTCGGACCGGGCGGTCAGGTACGGGCCCCAGGTCGGGTCGGCCGCCAACGCTTCGGGAACACCGGGCACCCACGGCAACGGCCCGGGCGCGGTGTTCCGCATCCCGGTGTCGTCCAGACGCCAGTCGATGACCGCGGCGGGGTCGGCGGCGGTGTCCATCTCCCTGGCGGTCGCGGTGCCGTGCAGCGCCCGCACCGGGTCGTGCCCCGCCGCGGCCAGCAGGGTCAGGTGCGCCCGCAGGGTGGGCCAGGCTGGGGCTTCGGTGAGGCCCGGGAGGAGTTCCTCCGCGGCAGCGTCGAGTCGTTCCTGGGCGGCGGTGCCCATTGTGGCGGCGGCCGCGGTGTAGAGCGCGTCCAGGTAACGGGCGCTGGCCTGACCCAACAGCACGGCAGGGTCGTCCAGCTGTCGCAGCATCGTCGACGCGGACGCCGGTGCCTCATCCCGCGCCAGGATCGCCTCGAGCATGTCGGTGGCGGTGCGCGGGTGGACCGTGGCTGGCTTGATGACGTCGTGCTCGTCACCGGCGCCGACCATCTCCAGGTACACGTGGTTGGCGTGCCGGCCGCGGGTGAGCATCGTGTACAGCTGCTGGCGGGACTCCTCACCGGTCGCCAGGCCGTGGGTGACGTCCACCGAGACCCCTTGCGCGGTGTGCACCGTGGAGGCGTACCCGAGCTCCACGCTGGTGGCCACGTAGTCACCGGGGAGGGTGATCTTGCGGGCGGTTTGGGTGTGCTGCACCACCAGGGCCCCGTCCTGGCGGGTGTCCAGCACCGTCCACCGGTCACCGTTCTTGACCCAGTCCGTCGGGGTGGTCTGCAGGCGGCGGTCGTTGCGCCGGGTGATGACGACGTCTCCGACCGAGGCGTGGTTGCCGTCGGCCAGGGCCACCTCCGCCGACGGGGGAGGGGCCCCTTCCAGCCGGTGGGCCCTGGCTCGTTGGTTCAGCTCGGCGACCAGTTCCCGGGTGGGGGCGAGCATGATCGCGTCCCGACCCTGTGCCCGGTCGGCCGACCAGGCCTGGAACACCTCTTCGGTTATGGTGCCCAGGTCTCCGACGTGGACTCTGCCGGCGTCGAGGTAGAACCCCAACGCGGCGGGCCGGCCCTCACGCAGCTCCAGGGACGCCGCGCCCTCGGCCACCGAGGAGAACCTCATGAGCTCGGTCAGGTGCAGGGCACCGTGGGTGGCGCGGATGTCACGCAGCACCCCGCCGGCGCCCACGGCCGCGAGCTGCTGGTCGTCCCCGATGAGGCGCACCGACCCGCCCCGGTCGAGCACGAACGCGACCGCTTTCTCCAGCGAGAGCGTGTCGACCATCCCGGCCTCGTCGACCACCACCAGGGTGCGTTCGTCGATGACCTGGGCCCACCCGGGGAGGTTGTCCGGGTCGTGGTCCAGGTGCCAGACCAGCTTGGCCAGGGTGTCGGCCTGGGTGTCGGTGTTGTCCCGCAGCACCGCGGCCGCGGCCGCAGAAGGCGCCAACCCGATGACGGTGCCCCCGGAGGACTCCCACGCCCGGGCCAGGGCCCGCATCGCGGTGGTCTTGCCAGACCCGGCCGGTGCGATCGCCAGCTGCACCCGGGCCCCGGAGGTCGCCATTCCTTTGACCAGGGCCGCCTGCCCGGCGTTGAGCTTGACCCCGTTGGCCACCGACTCCAACAGGGCCAGGTCGACATCCGCCTCGGCGGCGCGGCATCCGTCCATGCGGCCGGCCGCGGCGACCAGGCGCTGCTCGGCCTCGAGCACCGCTGTCGAGGTGAACAGCTGGGCCCCGGCGACCGTGTAGACGCTGGAACCGTCGCGGCGGCGCAGCGGTTCGGGGTCGACGATCGTGTCAGCCCGCGGGGCGGTCATCGCCTGGCACCGGGCCAACGCGGTGCTGGTCAGCTGCTCGACCAGGTCCTCGACCTGCTCCACCGGTACGTCGACCCCGCGAACCCGGCGCTGCGCCTCGGCCCGCACGTGCCACACCTGCCAGGTGGACCGGGAGGACTGGACCGTCTCCACGATCCTGCCCGCCGTCTGCTCCACCCAGCCCCGGTCCACGCTGGCTCCGAACCCGTGCGTGCGGCCCCCGGCCAGCGCCTGCTGCACCATCGAGGCCACCGCCGCCCCGTCGCCGAGGACCTGCTGAGCCTGCGCCCGCCAGGTCCGGCGTTGCTCGGCCTCCGAACGAGGTTCGTGCTTGGCCTCCCGGGTCTCCAAGGTCGCCTGCTGCGCCAGCTGGATCGACTCCACCGGGGTGGGGGGCCGCCCGTGCTTGGCCTGGAACTCCTGAGCCAGCTCGCTGCGGCGGGCCTGGATGCTGGTCCGCCGGGAAGACCACGCCTGGTTCAACCGTGGGTCGACCCCGACGATCTCCCGCACCGGCCGCTTCCGGGGGTCCTCACCCGGGCCCGGGGGTCGCGGGGCGAAGGTGATGCCCAACGGCCGCAGGTGCTTCTCCAAAGCGGTGTTGTAGACCTCCGAGGCCGACACCATCGCCTTGAACAGCATCCGCCCGTCGATCGACAGCCACCGGCCATCCCGCACCGTCTGGACCTTGTTCGCCACCGCGACGTGGGTGTGCAGGTCCGGGTCGCCGGCGCGCGAGTCCCGGTGGGTGAACGCGGCCGCCACCAGGCCACGCACGTCCACCTGCTGCACCCCGTCCTTGCCGGTCCGGGTGAACAGGGCGTGCTTCTCGATGTAGCCCAGCGCGTCGCGCACCGCAGCCTGGTGGGCGGCCTCGATCTGCGCCGCCACCGGCCGGTCAGCCACCGCCCACAACGTGGACACCGACTTCACCGGGGAGAACGTCAGGTCGAACCCGGCCACCGCCGTCGTCCTGGGCCTGGACTGCTTGGCGATCAGCCCGGACAGCTCCCGCTCGTTGAACGGGTCGCGGCCGTACTCGGCCCGGAACAGGTCCAACGCGACCTCGGTGCGGATCCGGGCCCGGTCCTCCACACTGATCGGGTGGTCCGGCGGCAACCTCAGGGCCTTGTTGTGCGCCTCGCACCGGCGCGCCACCTCGATCCGGAACGGGGTCACATCATCCCGGCCCCCGTACACCCGGAACTGCCGGCCCAGCGACTGCCCAGACTCCAAGCCCAGCGGGTGTTCCCCAGTGCCGAACAGCCTGGACATCTGCTCGGACGTGACCGGGTCGCCAGCCTCCAGCCCCTCGATCCCAGCCATACCTGAGCCGACCCAGACCCCAGGGGCTTCACCCTTGGCGGTGTAGTAGTCACCAAGCCCGGTATGACCGACCTCGGTGGCGTCCTGACGAGCCACCTGCCGGGTCAGGTAGTCATACCCAGACCCGGCAGTCAGCTTGTGAATCGTGGCCGCCACACCTGTACAAGCGCTCCAGCCGGCCTTCTGCTGTCACTCAGGGAATGTTGTTCACATGTGTGAACACGACGCACAGGGAGTCGGTCGTACCGGGACAGGCTTGGTCGTAAGAGCTGCGGGCGAAGGCAACCGACGCCCAGAACCTGCCGACCCTAGGGGCGTCCTTGATCTGCAAGGCCACGCGTGCAACTGCAGTCCCATACAGTCAGGCAAGGGACGCGGACGTCGCCCGACGACCCGGTCTTCTCCTAGGTCGCCACACGTCCCCCGGAACGCCCGGGCTGTCCGGTAGCGTCCGATGCAACAACATGCCGTGCGGGCGACGAGATCGGGCAGGCGACATGGCACCCCGAGGCACCAACCGAAACGCGATCCTCAGGGCCGCGCTGGCCCTTCCGGTCGTGGTGGGTGCGAGTGTGTTACCCAGTTGCGAAAGCTGCACCGATGTCGGGTGCGGGTCGGGCGTCACCTTTCACTTGGACTACGACCTTCAGAGGGATCAGACGTACGTCTGGGAGGCCTGCGTCGATACCCACTGCTGGCCCGCGACGCTGCGTCACCCTGGACCCGACGAGTCCGTTCCTCGGAGCGACCCGTCTGGTCGGCTGGAGATGGTCGTCGACGACGACATCCTCGGCCTGACCTTGCCAGAGGATGAGAACTGGGACGGCGAGCACACGGTCACGTTGCGCATGGACTGGCACGAGGACGGCCGCCGGGAACGCATCCGTTTTGAGTCGACCGTCGAGTTCGAAGCGTTCCACCCCAACGGCCCGCGGTGCCAGCCGACGTGCTGGGTGGCCGAGGTGACCGTCAGCCAGTGGGAAAGCGTCGAGCACCAGTGAACGGTCGGCCCGAGGGGGGAGGTCGGAGGTCCCAGCGGCGCTACCTCTGGTTTTGCGTACTGAAAGCCTGCGTATCAATTTGGTTGTATGGCAGTCCACGAATCCGCCCTTTATTGATGTACGGACGCCTAGACCAGGCGCGGGCGCAGCTCGTCGAGGGTGGCGACCGTCCTCCTTGCGGCATGTGCGCGCACCTTCGCCTCCCTACGATGCGGTCATGAGAGGCGACGAAGAGCGGGTGATTCAAGCCTTCTGTGACTACATGACCTCAGAGGGGTGGTCCGTCTCGCGCGAGGTCGATTTCGTCGACGTAGTCGCCGAGAAGGAGGGCTACAGGGTCCTAGCGGAGGCTAAGGGGCGCACCGCAGCGATGGGCCTCGATGTGGACACGATGTTCGGTCAACTGCTGCGTCGCATGCCTCCCACCGGGCCTACGGAGACCACCCGATTCGCCGTAGTGGTGCCGACTGCAGCGGGTGTAGCCGTCCGTCGTATCCCCGGGTGGGTACTAGAGGAGCTGCGGATAGACGTCTATGTCGTCAGTGACGACGGATCAGTAACGCCTGCTGGTCCCGGCACGTGACGCGGCAGAGTAGGTAGCCGGGGGCGGCGTCACCCTGTGCGTCAGGATGGGGTGAGACACCAGCACCGCTGACCTTCGCACTGCACGGGGCGAGAACGGACCAATACTGAGATGTCGATGACGGTTGCTGACGTCGGCACCGATGATGGGGCTATGGCTCCTCGTGCTGACCGGCCCAAGAGGCGGACGTTCACCGCTGAGTTCAAAGCGGCGATCCTGGCCGAGTACGACGCCGCGGACCGCTCTGGGCGTGGGGAGATCCTGCGCCGGGAGGGCCTGTACACCTCCCACATCATCGAGTGGCGCAAGGCCGCGGCCGCCGGCTCGCTGTCCGGGCTGGGCAGCAAGCCGCGGGACCGGCGCGAGCGGGAGCTGCAGGCGCTACGGGCCCGGGCGGAGAAGGCCGAGGCCGAGCTGGCCAGGACCAGGGCGGCGCTGGACCTGATGGGAAAAGCACACGCTTATGCGGGTGATGTTTGTCAAGCCCCGGTTTCGTCGAGTCGGTCCAGGAGGTTGGCGTAGATTCCTTGGCGGTGGGTCTCGCCGCGGGTTTGAGCGTCGTCGTGCTGGTTCTGGAGGGTGTCGCGGAAGGTGATGGTGGGGGCGAAGAAGGTGCAGGTCTCGCAGATGGTCTCGTAGCGGCAGCCGAGCTCGGTCGGTCGTGAGCAGTAGCCGTTGCCGAGTAGTCGCCGATTGGCCTCGAGGCGCAGTTGGCGCATGTTCGGGCCCTCGGCCTCGGCTGGTAGGGGTGTCGGTTCGTAGAGGGCTTCGACCTTCTGGCTGACGGCGAAGTACTCATCGGCCACTGTGCGGTCGGCGATGCGCGCGTAGGTCATCGTCATGGTCATCGAGGTGTGCCCGAGCAGGGCGGCGATGGCCTCCAGCGACATGCCTCGGTTGATGGCCTGAGTGGCCAGCGTGTGTCTGAGTTGGTGTGGGGTGACGTGCCCCAGGCCGGCGGCGGTCGCCGCCTTGCGGACGGCGGCGTCTACTCGTGTCTGGGGTATGGGACGACCTCGGTCGACGAAGAGCAGTGGGGAGGTTGGCTGGTCGCCGCGGTGGGCCGTCCACTCTTCGAGCAGGGTCTTGACCTTGGGGTGGAGGGGGACGTAGCGGTCGGTGCGCAGCTTGCCGACGGGGGTGCGTAGCCAGTGCCCGTCACCGATCTGGACGATGGCGTCGGTGGTGAGGCCGAGGAACTCTCCCTTGCGCAGGCCGGTGCGGGCCAGGACTTCCACGCAGACCCGGTCGAAGAGCTGTGGCAGTGCTCGGGCGGCGGACAGCAGGGCGGCGGCGTCGGCGTCGTCGAGGAAGCGGGGCAGGGGCCGGTCGCGCAGGGGCATGTCGCCGGCGAAGACGGGGTTGCGGGTGGTGGTGTCGGGGTAGCCCCACTCGATGATCCGGTCGAAGAAGCAGCGCAGGTGCGACATGCGCATCCCGATGGTGGTCTTGACCGGTTCGCGGCGGGCCCGGTAGCCGGGGCGGGCGCCCAGCCAGGCCTTGAAGCCCTCGATGTGGGTGCGTTCGATGTCGGCGACGGTGGTGACGTTGTCGTGGTGCTCGACCAGGTAGCTGGCCAGGTGCCGCAACGTGGTGTCGATCAGTGCGACGGTGCCCGGGCGCATGCTCAGGGCGAGCTGGGACAGGTAGCGGCGCATGGTGGTGGCCAGGACCGGTGCCGAGGCGGCCAGGGTCTCCCAGTGCCCGGCCCGGCTGCTGGGGTGGCCGGTCTTGGCGGCGGGTTCGTCCAGGATCCGCAGCGCGGCCAAGGTTGCTTCCAGGCCGTGCAGCGGTGTGCTCAGGGTGGTCGGTGCGTGCCCGCCGTGGCCGGCGGCGAGGGCCACGGTCAGCTGGTGGCGGGCGGCGTCGTAGCGGTGACGGTGCAGGTCCTCGGGGCGGTGACCGCTGATCGCGACCAGTTTGGCCATGGTGGCCCACTGCCGGCTGGTTTCCCGGGTGGTGTAGCCCAGCCGCCGGGCGGTCGCGGTGAAGGTGGCGGCCAGGTCGGGGTGGACCAGTGCGGCGTGCCGCCCCCAGCAGGTACCGCAGTCGCTGACGTAGGTGGCCTCGACCGGGACTGTGGTGGCCAACGCCAGCCAGGCCGCGTAGGCCCGCACCGCTCCTGCCGCGCTCAGGCGGCGTGACAGCGGCGCCTGGGCCCAGCCGGTCATGTCGACGAAGGCCGTGGTGAACGCCGCGACGGTGGCCCGGCGCTGCTTGCGAGCCGCCTCGGTGGCGCCGGCGTCGATGAAGACCTGCGCCGGCGCGGTCGTCGGGATGGCCGCGCCGGTCCGCGCGGGCGTGGCGAGGATCCTCATGACAGGCTCCCGACCGGCTCGACGCCACCGGTGCGTGAGGTGAGGTCGTCCTCGAGGGCGCCGATGGCTTGGTAGTACTCCTGGGCCAGCCACCCGTTGGACAGGTGCAGGTAGATCCGGGTCGACTCGATCGAGCGGTGCCCGGCCTGGGCCTGGACCGCCTCCAGGGCCATCCCGGCCTCGCGCAGCCGGGTCAGGCAGGTATGGCGCAGCATGTGGCAGGTCAGCCGGGAAAGGCCAGCGCGGGCCTTGGCGCCGCGCACGATCTCATCCAGCCCGGCGCTGGACAGCGGCTGTCCGCGGCGAGGACCTTTGAGCACGACGAAGACCGCGTCGACGTCTGCTTCGGCAGGCCGTTCAGCGTCCAGGTAGGTGGCCAAGGTGGTGAAGAACCGGCCAGCGACCGGCACGATCCGCTCGTGACCGCCCTTGCCGCAGGCGATGAAGAGGCGCTGGTCAGCCAGGTGCACGTCCTCCAGACGCAGTCCCAGCACCTCGCAGCGGCGCAGACCGCCCAGCAGCATCGCCTCGACCATCGCGGTGTCCCGGGCGGTGCGCAGCACGGCCAGCAAGGCGATGGCCTCCGGTGGTGAGAGCAGCCGTGGCAACGTGTACGGGGTGCGGATCAGCGGCGCGGCCGTCCCGCGCCGTCCTCCAGGGCCACCGCGGGTGCGGGTGGTGATCCCGGCCGGTACCGGGTTGGCGGGCAGAGCGCCGCGGGCCACCAGGTACCCGAACAGCCCGGACAGGGTCGCCAGCCGGCGTCGGACCGTGCGCGCCGACAACCCGGACTCGCCGTCCTCGAGGCGCACGACGTTGCCGCGTCGAGGAGCGCGCTGATCGGCGATGAAGTCCAGCACGTCGGCCATCCTCACCTCGAGGGGGTCCTTGCCGATGAAGGTGAAGAACACCTTCAGGTCGAACCCTGCAGCCAGCACCGTGTTCGGCCGGCACCGGGCCGCGACGAACCTGAGGTAGTCATCCAACAACGGGTGGCCCAAGCGGACCTCGACACCGAACTGGCCGATCCGACGTCGCTCCACAGATGGTGACCAAGACATGCAGGATCTCCTCCCACCCCCGCCCGGTGGCCGGCGTCATCGCGGGCCTCAGGACCGGGTGAGGATCACCTGCATATCAGAGCGCTCTTGGAGACGCTCTCCGAGAGCGCGGACAAGCCGCCGCGGTCGCCGCGGTGATCAACCCGGCCGTGGACGAGGTGGCCGAGCACGTCGGCACCGCCAAGGCATGCGCGCTGCTGGGCCGCTCCCGTGCCAGCCACTACCGGGCCAAGAACCCGCCACCGGCCCGGCCGGTGAGGCCGCGGCCGGCACCGGCGAACAAGCTCACGCCGGCCGAGCGGGCCCGCGTGCTGGCCGTGCTGACCAGCCAGCGGTTCGCGGACAAGTCGGTCGCCCAGGCCTGGGCCAGCCTGCTGGACGAGGGCACCTACCTGTGCTCGATGTCCACGATGCACCGCATCCTGCGCGAGCACGACATGGCCGGGGAACGGCGCCGGCAGGCGACCCACCCGACCCGCACCCGTCCCGAGCTCGTCGCGACGGCGCCGGGCCAGGTGTGGAGCTGGGACATCATCAAGCTGCGCGGCCCGGACCGGGGCGTGTACTACGACCTGTACGTCGTGCTCGACATCTTCTCCCGGTTCGTCGTCGCCTGGACCGTCGCTGCCCGCGAGGACGCCGACATCGCCACGGCGATGCTCGAACAGGCGATGGGCGTGCACGGCGTCCCGGACGCGGTGCACGCAGACCGGGGCACCTCGATGACCTCCAAACCGGTCGCCCAGCTGCTCCTCGACCTCGGGGTGGCCAGGTCCCACTCCCGACCGCACGTGTCCAACGACAACCCCTACAGCGAGGCGGCGTTCAAGACGCTCAAGTACGCCCCGGTCTTCCCCGAGAACTTCGGGTCCCTGGCCGACGCCCGCGCCTTTAGCGAGACGTTCTTCGCCTACTACAACCACGAGCACCGCCACTGCGGGATCGGGCTGCACACCCCCGCCAGCGTCCACTACGGCACCGCCGGCCAGGTCCGCGCCCAGCGACAGGCCACCCTGGACGCGGCCTACGCCGCCCGCCCCGAGCGCTTCGGCCACCGCCGACCCCAGGCGCCCAAGCTGCCCACGGCCGCCTGGATCAACCAACCCTCACAGGAGGCCCTCATACAGACCGCCTGACGGAATCTGTCTCACCGGCCTTGACACCTTCCGCCACGCTGTCGTGGTGGTCTCATCCCGCACGATCGCTACCCGAAAGCCGTCCCATTTCGGCTCGTACTGACACCCGCCGCGCAAGGCGCTGGGGCCAGGGATCGTCTCGACCGCACGGGTGAGCGCCAGGGCCGGGCGGGCCCGCAACTCTGGGGGTAGGCCGGTCACGGGGCAAGGCCTTCCACGGGCCACAGCCTAGGAGGACCGCACCCCGGTCTTCTCCGGCTTGGTGGCGTCCCCAGCTCCCGGTCCGCGGGGCAGGGGCTCGCCAGTTCCTGGCCGGGGTTTCAGGCGGCCTACTGGTGGACAGCCCTATTGGAACGTGTCCTTATAGCCCCTCGGTACCGGCATCGCGGACACCCCGCCGGCCTCCGCTACGCGCAGCTGGGGCAGGATGAACGGGTGAAGGTGCAATTCCTCTACTTCGACGGGTGCCCGCACTGGGAGCTGGCGCAGGCGCGTCTGCGCGAGGCGCTCGAGGTACACGGGGAGCCGGTCGAGGTGGAGCGCGTGGTGGTGGACACGCCGGAGAAGGCGGAGTCCTACGGGTTCCTGGGCTCGCCGTCGGTGCTGATCGATGGTGTGGATCCGTTCGCTGAACCAGCAGCGCCGGTGGCGTTGTCGTGCCGGTTGTACCGCACACCGGAAGGGGTGGCCGGGTCGCCGACCGTGCAGCAGCTCGTCGCAGCGCTCTCGGAAGCATCAGCTTCGTAGGGATCAGCACGGCGCAGGTGGGTGTCGCGTTGCGCGGTGTAGGTGCTCCATCCGCGGGAGGCCAGGGCGGCCCACCGGGTCGCGGTGTTGGGTGCCAGGCCGAGGATGTCGGCGAGGATCGGGGTGGGCATGCTCGCGGCGAGCTGGAACATGGCGGCGTTGCGGGCTGCCCTGGGTTGGATGCCTCGTTCGACGAGCTGGGCGCGGACGTTCTCGGTGGCCAGGTGCTTGCCGGGGATGCCGCCGGGGAAGAGCCAGACCTCGGGGCGGCTGGCGTAGGAGGCCTGCCCGCGGCGGGTCAGATGGGCGCGGACGAGGCGGTCGAGCGGGTCGGGCAGTTCGACGGGGAAGGTGTCGAACGTGGCTGTGGTGACGCCGTCGGGGTTGACGGTGATCTGGTGGGCGCGCATGCGGGCGACCCGGGCCAGGGGTTGGGCGTAGAGCAGGACGAACAGGCCGGCGACGCGGGCGTAGAGGCGGATCGTGTCGTCGTGCAGGAGCAGCTGGACGTGTGCCCACCTGTCCTCGTCGGAGAGGGTGACGGCGGGCTGGGTGGTGGGGCGGGTGGCCACGGACAGATCCCGTCCCACGCCGGTGCGGGCGCGCCAGGCCAGGAACGGTCGCAGCGCGAGAGCGCGGGCGCGGTGCTGCTGCGCGTACCGGTCCAGGTCGTCCTGGTCGATGTCGGTCAGGTCGGTGCCGTCCTCGGTGAGCCAGTTCATGAAGCGGGCGGTGACGACGATGGTGGCCCTGGCTGCGGAGATCGCGCCGTGGGTGAGGGTCCCGTGATGCTCCTGGCGGCGCAGCCTGCTCAGCACCTGCCAGCGGGCGAACCGGGCCAGTACCTCGGACTGCCCGGCCGGCAGGGTGCTCAGCAGCTCCTCCAGCCACGGGCTGACCCGCTCGAGCTCGGCGTGGAAGGGCGGCAGGACGCCCAGGGCGGTGAGCAGGTCGCGCAGGTAGTTGTTCGTCCTGGTCGCGGGCATGGCCTCGAAGGTCGCGTGGGAGATGTCGAGCTCGCCGCGGGCCATCGCGGCCAGGGTGGCCGGGCCGGTGGAGCGGGTGAACCAGTACAGGGTGCTCTGGGGTCGTGGGCCCGAGATCAGGGCGGCGTACACCGGCCGCAGCCGGGGATGGATGACCCCGTCGGGGCCGGACAGCAGGGCGGTGGCTTTCGCCTTAACCGCGCAGTGCCCGCACAGCCGGCCCCACGGGGAGTCCTCCCGTCCGCAGGCGGTGCAGGCGTAGACGGCCTCGTTGCCGGTGCAGGCCGCGCACGCCGGCCGGCGTGCGGCGTCGTAGAAGGCCAGCACCCTGATGTTCGCGCAACCGGGGCAGGCCGTGGCTGTGCGGGCGAAGCGCAGTGTGCAGCGCTGGCAGACCGCCTCCTCCAGGACGATCCGGGTGCACCGGTCGTGGCGCCCGCAGTGCGCGCAGTCCTGGCGCGGCAGCCGCGCCCTTGGGCTCATCCGTCCTCGGGCGGGCGGCGGACCCGGGCACGGATCGGGCGCAGGTCACCGATCCCTGGACCGCTGTCCCCGCTCCCTGTCTTGGCGGTCTGGTCCTCGACGACGGTGGGGACCAGCAGGTCGTTCGGTTCGCAGTCCAGGATGTCGCACAGCGCGGCGAGGACCTCCATGTTCAGCCGTTGCGGGGTCCGCGCCACCAGCCGGTAGACGTGCTCGCGGGACAGGTGGACCCCGCGCTCGGCCAGCAGCGGGACGAGGTCGGAGGTCTGGTACATGCCGTGGGTGGCCATCACCTGGCGCAGGTTCCACCCCATCACGGTGCGGACGGTCATCACTGGTCCTCCTGATCGGTGGGTGCGTAGACGCGCTCCAGCGCTGCCTTGAGCGTCTTGTCCTTGAAGTCGTTGCTGACCGAGGCGTAGATCGCGGTGGTCGAGGCGTAGGCGTGCCCGACCTGTTCCTGGACGAACCGTTCGGGGTAGCCGAACTCGACCAGGTGGGTGACGTAGGAGTGGCGCAGGCAGTGCAGCGACAGCGCCGGGTCCAGGCCCGCCTGCTCGCGGACCGTGGCGAAACGGGCGTCGAAGTGGCGCAACGAGACCCGGGAGAGCCGCTCGGTCACCCACAGGGCCGGGTGGCCCGGCACGCCGAACAGCGGCCTTGCCTGCTCGACCCACTGGCGCATCCCCTCGATGGCCCAGTCGAACTCGGGCACCGCCAGGACCGTGCGGCGGCGCGGGGTACCGCCGCGAACGGCCTTGCCGTAGCGGACGTGCACCGAGCCGTACGTTCCCCACCTGGGCACGTGCGGGTTGGGGCGCAGGTCGGCCACGTCCAGGCGGCACAGCTCGTTGCGGCGCAGGCCGAACGCATAGGCGGTCTTGAAGACCTGCGCGTCCCGCAACGCGCTCAACGCTCCCTTGCGGCCCGAGGACGCGGCCCGTTCGACCTGGGCGTCCAGGTGGTCGAAGAGATCCTGCAACTCCCCGTAGGTGAGCGGTCGCCGTGCCGGGCGGCCCTCGTACTCGTTCAGGTGCGCCACCGTGTTCCACTCGTGGCACACCTGCGAGGGCACCGAGCCGAACCGGTCGCGACACTGGCGGGGCCACTCGTACCGGGCGTCGGTCAGGTAGTCGCAGAACATCCGCAGCGCCAGGTGGTACCCGCGGATCGTCGAGGGTGACCGACGACCGTCCCCGCTGGCCAGGGATACCGTGAAGTCCTCCACGTCCCCAGGGCCCCACGACCACGGGTAGGACTCGGCGAACTCGGTGAACCGACGGACCAGCCGGACCCGGTCGCTGATGGTCTTCTCACCCAGCAGCCGGGAGGCCTGCTGACGACCCCACCCGGTCAGCATCGCCTCGAAAACGGCGCTCTCCTCGTTCAGATGAGCCACCCCGGCGACCAGGACGAGCCCCGCCGAGCCGGGTATACCGACCATCAGGACCGCCGATCCGTCGTTGCCGCAGAAGCCATATTGTTGCTCCTGACGTTACACCTAGTTGGGCGTCCCTGGTCAACGGACACGCGTGGGGACGTCGGAGTCCCTACTAATCCGCAGACCACCCGGCGGGTGTGACTTCTGACGCGATAATGCTCGCTTCCACCGGGAATGCAAGAGGTGTGTGGCACATGAGCGGAGCGGGATCGGGCTGGTTCGTCGGGGGTGAAGTGCGGGGTTTGTGGGGTGGTGAGTTGGTGGATGGCGGGGTGTCGGCGTGCTGAGTGGCAGCAGGGGCAGTGCTGGGGCGCTTGTGGTGGCAGGAGGGTTGGTCTAGATCAAGGAGAGTTGTGGTGGATCAGTTCGTGCGGCAGCAGGCTCGGGCGCGGGCTCGTCGGGCTCGGGAGCGGGTGCGGCAGGAGCAGTTGCGGCGGGAGCGGCGGCTGGCGAGGTTGGGGGAGAAGGTCGCTGTGGCGTTGGCTGAGCGTGACGCGACGGTCGCCGATTGTGAGCGACGGGCGGGGGAGGCGTTGCGGTCGCTGATCGAGGATGAAGGGTTGACGGCTCGGGAGGCGCTGGCCTGGTGCGGTGATGACACCTTGACCAGTCGGGAAGTGGGCCGGTTGGTGCGGGTCGCGTCCGCTGATGGTGAGGACCAGGAGCTGCAGGACCAGGGGGAGAACCTGGGTGGCGGTGGGTCGGTGTCGTCGGGTCTGGTTGAGAGCATGGGCGGGTGAGTGCTCGGCGGCTGTCTGGCGCTGGGTTGGCTGCGCTGTCTGATGCGTTGTCGGACCCGGCCACGGTGGGCCGTTGGCGCGCCAAGGTGGTGCACGTCGAGGGGTCTGGGTGCTGGTGGTGGACCGGGGCGATTAGTGGGCGTGGTCACGGGCGCTTCTACTACGCACCGGGGCGGGTCATCATCGCGCACCGGTTCGCCTTCGGGCTGGTTAACGGTGTCGACGCCCTGGAGCGGGTGCGCGTGCTCGGTCATCGGTGTGACAACCCGCTGTGTCAGCGGGTTCACCCTGAGCACGTGGTGGCCTCCTCGTATGCGGAGAACCGGCGTGAGTGGTTGATCCGGCGAGCGTTGAGCGGGTCACCGTTGGGTGATCCTCGAGGGGCGCGACGTCGGGCGCACGAACTGCGCGACCTGGCACGACAGGACCCGGCGTTGGTCGCGGCGGACCTGGCGCGGTTGAGGGCGCTCTACGGGGAGCAGTTGAAACTCTGGTGACGGTCCTGCGGGGTCTGGAGGGCGGCGAGGAGTCGTTGGGCGGCGCGCTCGACCTCGGCCAGCACCTCGGGCACGGTGGGCGGCACGTCCAGGTGCTCGGCGAGGGCGGTGAACTCGGCGCGATTGACCTGGGCTAGGCGTTCGATCCGGCCGCGCAGGGTGCCCAGGCGGGCCCTGAGCAGGGCTTGGCCGAAGTAGGGCGAAGTGGTCCGCTCGGCGGTGGATCGGGCCAGGGTGAGGATGTCTCGTTGAACCAGGTCGACGGCGTGCATGGTGGGTCTCCTTCGGTGCTGCGGCGGTGGGGGTGCAGGCCCGGCCCCGGGGGAGGGGATATCGGGGCCGGGCCTGCGGTCTGGGGGTGTTCGACTCAGGCGGCCGCGAACCGGGTCCAGGCGGTCTGCTTCAGTCGCGCGGGTGCGTCGGTGGTGAGCAGCCGCTCAGCACGTGCGGTGGCGGGGTCTTCCTGGGTGCGCACCGGCTGGAAGTGGTCGACGTACTCGGCGACGGCCTGGTATCCCGCCCAGGCGGTCTGGCGGATGCCGGTCTGGGTCTGCGCGTCGGCCCACAGGCTCAGTAGCGCGTCCTCGCGGCGCTGCTGGTTCTTGGCCTCGGTGCGGCTCGGCTCCTTCTTCCAGCCGAACACCTCGCGGGTGATCGTGACGAACTGTCCTTCGGTCACGGTCTGGTTGACCATCGCTTCGGCTTCGGCTTCGAACTCGGCCACGTAGTCAAACGTCATGCCCAAGGCGTCCCGTGCGGCGGCGATCCGGCCCCGGGCGTTGAGGGTGTGCTTGATGACGAAGCAGCCGTAGTTGTCGTGCAGTGCGGCGTGCTGGGTGTTCGCGCACACCACGCGGACTGGGGTCACCAGCAGCCGGAAAGCCTGCGAGCCGTCGTGGCTGTTGAGCGCGGCCAGGTAGATGCGGACCTCGTCCACGCCGCCGACCTTGATGCTGTCGGGCAGCTGCATGGTGATGAACACCTGCCGGCCCCCGCGAAGGCTGCCGGCGGTGTCGAAGATCGCCCCGGAAGCGTCTACGAGACGGTTCAGGATCTCGGCGTGCTCCTCGTTCTGGATGGGTCGGTACTGCGACCCGACCACGCCTAGGGCCTCGGCCTGCCCGGTGAAGGGGTTGGTGCGCACCGTGGCGAACTTGTCCGGTACGTCGATGACGGTGACGCCGTCTTCGGTGACCTCGTGCGCGGTGAGTGGGACGGTGCGAACGTCCCAGCCTCCGAGGTGGCCCAGGCGCATGGCCTCTTCAGCGGTGAACGCGCGCCCGGCGACCACGGTCCCGAGGCGGTGCCAGGCGTCCTGTCTGGCGAAGATCGCGGCGGCCTGATCGCCGTAGGTCTCGATTTCGTGTGACATTCGGGTTTCCTCCTGTGCGGGGAGAGGGGCCGGGGCGCGGTGAACCGCCGCGCCCCGGCCAGAGGGTGTGCCGGTCAGGCGGCGGTCTCGTCCGTCTCCGGCTGGGGCAGCAGCAGTTCCTCGACCTCGCTGGGCTGGTATCCCCACTCGGTGAGGGCCTGCATGATGTGGCGGTCCCAGGCGCCGGGGTTCCGCCAGGTGCTCACGCTGGTGCTGGCCTCCCAGGCGGTGAGGACAGCGGCCAGGGCGCGCATGGTGTGCGCCTTCGGTGAGCCGGTGTTGGTCAACCGCAGTGCGGCGGCCTGCTTGCGGCCCTCGTCGGTCCACGGGCTCGACGGCTCCTTGCCGGTCAGCGCCCGGGTCAGCAGCGGGTGCCGCTCACGTCCTGCCCGCTCCAGCCAGTCCGGGACGTCCAGCACTGCGCGGCAGATCAGCGCCTCAGCGCCCTTGGGCGGGGTCTTGCGCTGCACGAACTCGGCCAGCCACTCCCGGCGCACGGTTTCCGCAGAGCGCCAGGCCTTGTTGCTCTCGATCACCCGGCGACGCTCGGCGGCCTTGGCCTCTCGCTCCGCTTCGGCCTTCGCGGCGGCCTGCTCGGGGTCCGTGGCCCCACCGCTGTCCCCGGTGGCCTGGTTGGCGCGGTACCGCCACCGCTGGCACAGGCCAGCGGCCTCGGGGTCGGTGCACACCCACACCTGGGCGATGACGTCCTGCCACATCCCGCCGCCCTCGTCGTCGTGGTCCTCGTCCAGGTCCTCGGGCTCGACCTCGGTCGGCTCCTGCTCGGTCCCTTCGGCCACGTGGGTGGCTTCGACCCGCACCAACCTCATCTCCAGCACCACGGCGGCACCGGGCACGCTCGGCCACTCTTCCTCGGGGACCGGCTGCCCGTCGCTGACCCGAACCAGGCCGTCCAACTCGTACGCCCACCGAGGGGACGGGCACTCGTCCGGGTCCAGCACGGGGACCCCCTCACCCCGGAGCCGCTCGGCCTCGGCGCGCAGCCGCTCCCGGTCGGCGCGCTCGTCCCGCAACTGCTGGGCGAGGTGCTCCAACCTGGAGCCGCCCCAGGAGAGTTGCTGCTCCAGCCGCGACAGCGCCTCCGGGTCGTCCTCGAACTCGGCCAGGATCGCGGCCTGCTCCAGGGTCAGACCGTCGTTGTCCATCCGGCTCCTGGCGGTCTCGGACTTGGCCACCTTCAAGGCGGCGTTGACCTGCTCCCGCTCGATCGCGGTCCTCTTGGCGATCTGCGCGGCCGAGACCCCCAGCAGGGCCAGCTGCTCGATCGCGTCTCGCTCCTCGGCGGCGCTCATCTCGGCCCGGTGCAGGTTCTCCGAGACCTGGGCCACGATCCGCTCGGCGTCCTCGGGCCGCTCCAGCACACGCACTGGCACGGTGCCGGTGGGGGTGCCGACCTTGGCGGCAGTGAGGGCACGACGCTGCCCCCGGCAAACGACCAGCGCACCGTCCTCACCGACGTAGGCGGTGATCGGCTCCAGCACACCAAGGGCCTTGATCGACTTGGCGAAGTCGCTCCGCTCCTTGATGTCGGTACGCACGTTGGTGCCGATGACCAGGGTTGCCGGGTCGACCTCGTAGACCTGGCCGGGGGTGTAGTCGCTGCTGCTCATAGCTGGGGTCCTCCCACTCGATGCTTCGTTGAACAGATCAACTGCACCCCCATGCTTCCGGGGTTTGGGGTCGCCTTGGGTGGTGTCACCAAATCTGTGGATAGCCACCAAATCGGCTTCTGACCTGGGGAAATGTCCGGCCCGGGGTCGAGTTGGCGGCGTGGCATCCGGTCCCGCCGGCGCCCGGGCCGGTACGGTGGTCGAGCACCCTCCGGCGATGCACCGGCAGGGTGTTAGGGGTTCGAATAGTGGGGGAGGGGACGGAAGGAGCTGCACCGATGCCGTCCCGTGAGGAGCTGGTGCCGGTCGGGATCTACTGGGACCCGCAGCTGCGTGATAACACCCGTGCGGCGTTCGTCGCAGACCGCACCCACGACCGGCACGCACCAGTCACGTTCATCGACTGGTTGGACCGCGTACTCACCGAGTACGCGCGGCTTGACCCGCACAGCCGGGCGGCGTTGGGAGTCGACCCGCCGCCGGCTCGCGGCCGCGGCCAGGGTCAGGGCGTGAGCCGGATGAGTCTGGTTCGGACCAGTACCCTCGAGCTCGTCGACGCGGCGATCGCTGAGGACTCCTCGCAGCTGGGCAAAACCAGGAGCCGCTCTGCCTTCATCCAGGAGGCAGTCACCGTCGGTGTAGAGGCCGCCCGGCAACGCTGCTCAGGCGGGGTGCTGCCACCTCCACCGAGCCGGCTCCCGGCGAACCCGCACCCTCGCCGGCCCCTGCGCCGCCGGGCCACGCAGCCAACCTCGTCGGCCTCATGAGCGATCTGGGTGCCTCGGCCGAGCACGAGCGACGCAAGCTCGAGCAGGTCGCTCTGGCCGCCGCCGAGCTGCAACGGGCCGTCGAAGCCGAGCAGCGGGCGCGGGAAGCTAGGGACCTGGCTGTGCGTGCCGCGGTGCGGGCCGGCATCCCACCCGGGATGGTGGCGAAGGCCGCGAAGATCACTCCAGCTCGTGTGAGTCACCTGACGATAGCCCCAGGCAGGGCGCCCCAAGCGCCCGCGCAGCGCCGCAAGTCCTCGCCACGGATTCCCTGACGCCGCTGTGAGCGGCTGAGTACAGTGCGGGAGTCAAGCGCTGACCTGCTGGTCAGACCTGCTGGCCTGGGCGGATGCCTGCTTCCTTCTTGAACCGGCGGATCAGGGCCAGGTTGCAGCGTGAACTGCACACGTGCCTGTCTCGGTACTGCCAGGGCGCCTTGGCCGGGACCGGTTCACCGCAGTGGTCGCAGGGTTCGCCGCCGGTGGCTCGTCCGTCGGGGTGGCGCAGGACTCGTTCGAACCAGGCCCAGTAGTCCTCGCCGGGGAGCCTGGTGGTGTCCAGGGGTCGGCGGGGGCCGCGGTAGAGGATGGGACTGCTGGCGGTTCGTCCTGGTCGGTGATGACTTCCCAGATGTCCTCTCGTCCGCCCTGGAGGGCTCGGATGAAGTCCATTTCGGTCATCACTTCGATCTCTTGGCCTGCGTCTTGCAGCTCGAACGCGCGGCGGGCCTTGCTGGACAGGTGCTCACCGGGGCGCAGGTGCGCCGGGTTGAGGTCGCCGACGACCAGGATGTTGGTGCGTTTGGTGACGTTCTTCTCTGGGATGCCGCCGACGTGGGCGGTCAGGGTCCAGGCGTCCTGTCGGCGCATCGAGGACAGGGCTCCGGTGAAGACGACCACCTTGCCGTAGAGCGGCCCCTCGGGGTCGGCGTCCTGGTTGAGCTCGGGGCGGATGAGGGCGCCGCTGCGGGTGACGCTGCTGCGGTAGACGCCGCCCTCCATGTGTCCCACGACTACCTGGTAGGCGGCGGCTAACTCGTGGATGGTGGTCGCCTCGACCCGCCGGGCTAGTGCGTTGGTGATGGCCGCGGTGCAGCGGGCGTCGTCCAGGGCGTGGTGGTGGCGCCCGAGGGGTACCTGCAGGACGTCAGCAACATAGGGCAGCTGATAGGAGGGCAGGGAGAGCGCGCGTCGGGCCAGCACCATCGAGCAGAGGAAGTCCAGGCTGGGGTAGGGGACCCCGTAGACGTTGCAGGCCTCGCGCATCACCCCGACGTCGAAGCCGGCGTTGTGCGCGACCACGACGTCATCACCGATGAACCGGGTGATGTCGGGCAGGCGCTCCAACCAGCCGGGTTGGTCGGCGACGTCGTCGGCGGTGATGCCGTGGATCTGGGTGTGATAGCTGGCGAACCAGCCAAAGGGTTCCGGAGGCCGGATCAGCCAGTGCACCTCGTCGACGACGACGCCGCCGCGCACCTTCACCAACCCGACAGCGCAGGCTGAGCCGCGGAACCCGTTGGCCGTCTCGAAGTCGAGGGCCGTGAAGTCGAGGGGCATCGAAGTCAGCCCTCGCCTCCGCTGCCGACCAGCGCCACCGGCTCATCTGTGAACTGCTCGATCACAGCCGCCGGCAAGAGGGACACGTCCTCACCCTGGGGGGTGAACCGCCGAGCGGTCTTCAACCAGAAGTTCCAGCACAAGGCCAGGTTGTCAGCGGCAGCCAAGGCCTGGTGGGCGGGGGAGTCCGATCGTGGGTCGCGCTTGACCGGGGGAACGATGTCGGGGTGCTGGCCCAGTTTCATGGCCTCATCGACGAGCAGCTGGCAGACGTCCTGAACCGGGCGCCCCAGCCCTGTGCCCTCGGTCCCGAGGACGAACTGCCGTGAGAGTAACGAGTCCAGCTTTTGCTTCCGCGCTGGGTCGTCTGGGTCGAGCACCACGGCGTTGGCGTTGCCGGCAAGTCGGCCGCCGTAGGCGACATGCCACACCGCGACCTTCCCCTCATCACCCTCGGGTGCATGCACGACCGCGAAGCCACGAACCGATCGCCTGTGATCAGCACTCACCAGAATCCCCATCCCTCTCGCGCTAGATGAGCCACATCATGCCAAGCAGCACCGCCACGCCAAGGAATCCGTCTCAAAACACTCCCAGGAATCATCCTGCGCCTGACATCATCGGCACCCATGAGCGCAAGCGACTCGCCTACCCACCGGCCTGGCTGGCATGACCGGGCGGTCGCGAACGCAGCGGACGCCTGGCTCAACGATCCCCAGGACTACGAGGTCTACCGTAGGCTCGTCGAAGCAATCCGCCTGCGACGGGACTGGCTCGCCCCCACCCTCGGGTTCGCCGCACCGAACGAGATGGATGCGCCGTCTTCCGCCCAACCCGAACTCACGGACTCCTTGGGCGAGGACCGGCCCCCGGTTCGGCTCGGCGACTCGATAGCCGAGCAGGAGGCCATGGGACTGAGGCCAGCAAGGGATAGGGATCCTGAATGACTGATAAGCACTGTCCGTCTCATCGCGTCCCACAGATCCCCCGCGCACAGCGCTCATGATCAGCGCCTGGGGTGTGCGGGCTTAGGTCTTAGGTCTCATTCGATGGGTGGCCTGTGCGTCCCCAAAATGCAGCCAGCGTGTGGCCACGCTGATACGGCAGGGTTGCCGACGGCGGCCCTGTCCCCACGAGGTCGTTGCGTTCTAGGAGTGGTACCCAGAGAAAGCCTGGTGACCACCCTGCGAAGCACGCGCATTCTCGCTGGTCACATCCGTTAGCCTACGTAGGGTATCTTCCTGCTCAGGCGGACGTGCGTGGAACGCGATCAAGGAGGAGAAGCGACAGGCGCTACGACTCGAGGAGCGGGAGCTGGAGCTGGAGCGGAAGCTAAAGCTAATCGGGTTGAAGCCATCGAGCGATGAGCCAGAAGTCGGCACTGACGCACTGGACTAGTCGCGGAACGTAAGTGGCTGCATCTGATGCCACCCACGCGAGTGGTGTCATCACCGATAATCTATCTTATGTAAAGTATCGCTGAGAAGTCGCTGGTCAGGCACTCTCCCCAGGCGTGTGTGTCAGGAAACGGCGTGTTACCTTCCCCCACGTAGAGCGAGCTCCCGTAGACACTGCCTAATCCGCTCGGCGAAGCCTGTGCAGCCGGCTTCTTCGAGTTGCTTGGGAAAGTCGAAGTCGTGCTGCCTGGACCCCGTGCGGTAGGCGATCTGGCGCTCAAGCACTCTGATGACCAGGTCTCTGTCGTAGTCGTCGACTTCCTGAAGCCACTCGTCCGCGCTGTAGATGACGTAGGGCAGTCCGTCTTTCGTCTCCTCAGACAGATTGAGGAATCCCTTGTCTGCGGTGATGACTACATCTGCCCCTGCCACCGCAGCTGCGTGCACGTGCCTGTCGAAGACGTCCTTGATCCGCTCCTCGTCCTGACCGCTGCGGTAGTCCTCGATGCGGTCATCCATGAACTGAACGATCTTGTCGTGAATCCTCGTGATGTCGCGGCCCTCGAGCGCTGGGTGCATCCGCCGTATCGCCTTGATCGTCTCGGCGACAAGGTCCTCGGTGTAGACCAATGTGAACGGGCTGCTCTCCCCCGCTTCGTCGCGGAGGAGGAGCAGCCAGTCGCGCAAGGCCCTCGACGCGAGGACCGATGCATCCACAAGGACTCTGACGTTCATCACGGCGTCACCCTAAGCGGCGACGCCACCACATCGGCGTCAGATCAGGCCGAGCTCGTCCTCAAGGGCTAGGAGCTCTTCCATCGCCTGCCGCTGCTTGGCGAGCTTCACTCGCTTGAAGCGGAGAACGTCCTCGCGGCGGAACCGAGTGTGGCTCCCGACCTTGATGCTCGGGATGTCGCCGGCACGCGCGTGGCGCATAAGCGTGGGCCGCGAGATCCCGATGATCTCGGCGGCGACCGTGGAGGTGAGGACCTCCGGCATGGCCGTGACGGTCACGGCGTGTCCCTCCGCGAGGGCCTTGACCACCTGGACAAGAACCTTCTGGAGCTCCTCGCCCAGCTGGTCCTCCCGCAGAGGGGTCTTGGTCCCAGTGTCGAGGTCGTGCCACACGTCCTTCGCCTGGCGGGTCACCTTGGGTGCCACCACGATCTGGTCAGTGCGCTGAAGCGTTGCAGCCATGACCTCTCCTCTCTCGTTGCACTTACAAGTGTGCACCATGTTCAGATATAAGTGCAAACGAGAGGTTGGTGCCGGCGGAGGGCTAGGCGTGCCGACTAGTCCCGAACGGGTCAGGTCTTGCCGAAGGGCCGCCGCTCCTTGGCCTGAGGCTGTCCCCTAGGTCGGGTGCACGACATCTTGCCGAACCGCCCGACCCTACCGGTTCCGGCAGCCCGAGGGTGGGTTGCGACACGCCGATACCGCGCACGACACGCCTCGCTTCGTGTAAAAGGGCAAGGTGCCTGCCTACGCTGCCCTTAGGAGCAAACGAAACGCCCCAACGTCGGGGCGTACCCGGCGCCAGGGCGTTCGTCTACTTCGGCTGTAGGGGAACAACCATAGCGGGGTGTGGCCCGTCGCTCTTGTGGGCCCGCCGTCGCGCGGCTTCCGGGAGGTAGTGCTCCCGGAAGGAGGCAACACCATGGCGCGAGTTGTTCGCCGCGTGACAGTCACGCGGCGCATCCCGGTGCGTGTCCGGGTCGTGGTCACGCGGCGCATCGTGCGCCGCTGACATGGGCTGAGGTTGATCACAGCCGGGTTGTCGAGCGACGCAGCTAGCTGCTGATCACCCCCAGCCGCCTGGGCCCCGGGCACACCCAATAGGTGTGCCCGGGGCCCTTGATCATATCGAACAAAAGTTCGGTACTGTCCCTTCTATGGCGGGCGGCATGTATGGCCGGCGCAGGTCCGGCGTGCCTCTGATGGAGCGCGGCACGAACCGCGCCCTCTCCCCCGTGGCTTCTCCCCGCCTCCCCTCAGCCCCACCTGCATCCCGCCCACGTCGACGACACGCATGGGCTCGAATTCGCCCAGGTGGCCCCGAGGTCGAGGCGCTGATCGTGAGCTGGCGCAGTACGCCGGAAGGTTGGGTGGCCGTGGTGGGTGTGTGCGGTCGATGAGGACCAGGCGATGACGGTGGTGCTGCCGGCGGGCCTGTTGCGGCCAGCCGACTGAGCCTGCACACGTAGTCTTCGTCCCCGTGCCTGTGATGGAGATCGATCTGACGACGCCGTTCTACTCCACCGTGGCGACCATCTCTGCCACCTTGCTCATCGCGGCGGCGGTGGCGATGCGAGAACTCAGGGGGGAGTTGCGCCGGCCTGGCTGGCGCAGAGGAGTAGGACTGCTGGGCGTCGCCTTTGGCGTCGTTCTGCCGTCCTCGACCTTGATTCTGAGTGTCTTCCAACTCGCGCCCTCTTCTGAGGGGTTACGGGCGTTGTTGTTCGCCTTGCTTGCCTGCCTCGGGCTCATCGGGTTGTTGTTTCTCACCTTTGCCAAGGTCGACGAGACCCGTCTTGGTCGCAAGGCCGGTGAAGTGCCAGTCCCTCGCGAGGTGGCCGAGACTGCTCGGGTGGGCGATCTGTCGCGCCCGGACAATGTGGTTGTCCAGGTCCCGGCGCACAGCGACGTGAAGCGGGTCATCGTTCGGATCCAGCGCCGAAGGTGACCGTGGGGGCCTTGAGGCCCGACCCCGATGCTCTCCCCGGGGCCGGGGTCGCATCATGGGGGTCGTGACCAAGCAGGTGGGTGACCCAGACGGTTTCGGCGTGTTCGGGGTCGTCGACGTCGACGGTGATGGGGTGCTGTGCCATGAGTGCGGCCGGCGCTTTACCCACCTGGGTCTTCATGCCTGGCGGGGGCACGGGATCACCTCTGCGCAGTACCGGGAACGGCATGGTCTGGGTCGCCGCGGCCTGGTGGCGGACGAGACCAGGTCGGTGATCGCGGACAACGCTCGCCGGACGATGAAGGGCAAGGAAGCGTTCGTGGCAGCTCGCGACCCGGTTCGGGCGAGCCGGGCGCAGCGGCGCGGGGAGGCGGCTCTCTCCCCTGCTGGCCTGGCGGCGATCCGGGAGACTGCCCGCCGCCGGCGCGGTCGCGGCCGGCAGGGCATCGTCGTGACCTGCGAGTGGTGCGGGGTCCAGTTCTGCCCCCTGGTCGCGCCTGGGAAGCGGCGGTTCTGCACCCGCTCCTGTGCGTCCAAGCACAACCGCGCATCCGCCGGCTGACCGGAGAACTGAGCGCATGGCTGCTGTGCTGCTGCGCACTGCTTGTAGCGAAAACGCCACTGGATTCCTTCGCGGGTGACATCAAGAGGGCGTCTTCGACGCTTGTGTGGGTAGAGCCGGTTTCTCGGTGAGCCCGGCGCGAGCGAAGGGAAGTGTCATGGCGCAACGTCCCCCGGAAGGTGCCGGCCCTCAGATCGACCTTGCTGCGGCCGGAGCAGGTGTTGGCGAGGTCACGGTTCTGGTGGATCGGGCCGCCGAGAGGATCGCCGCCCTGCTCAACGATGAGGAGCAGGGGGCAACTGATGACTGAGGTTGAGACCCCGTCGCAGCCGGACCCTCTGACCAGCGCTAAGTGGGTGTTGTCGGAGACCTTGGCGACGCTGGAGCGAGTCCGCGGCGACATGAGGGCCATGGACACCCACATCGACGAGGCCAAGAGGTCCTTGGTGGCGGCCGAGGCGCTGCGCCAGGGCTGGGTGGAGAGCAACCCGGACCGTGAGAGTCAGGCACGACAGTGGTTCACCGAGTCGTGTGAATCTGCTGTGCGCGTGGGGCGACAGGCCTACACGAGGATCGAGTGGGCGAGGTCGAACGTCGAGCAGGCCCTGGAGGTGATCGACAGCGAACTCCCGACCCGAGATGTGCCGGTCTCGTTGCAGATGACCCGGTTCCGGCGGGAGCTGGACGCGCTGCACACGGACCTTCGGGAGGCGAGCCCGCTGCTGAGGAAGGTCACTGATCGGCTCGAGCAGGAGGTGGCGCTGGCGCGCCAGGAGCTCGACGCCGCACCGGATCAAGGGTGGTCCCGTGCCGTGGGCGCGATGACCACCACCGAGACAACGAACAGGTATCTCGGCACGGAACTGTCCCGCGCGTACGCCCTGGCTGCCCAGGCCTCGAGCAACGTCGACTCGATCGGTGAGGCCGCCCGGCAGCGCATGCAGGCTCACCGTGACCGTCACTCCCCTGGTTCGTCCTCTCCTCCCCCGCCGCCGGTGACCAGGTGACCAGCTCCTCACCTGCAACCCCTGCGGCGCCGCCGTTTCCTGACCCCGTCGAGGAGGTGTTGGCGGAGCTTTCGTCGCTGTACGAGGCGGTGTTGCGGCAAATGGAGGTTCTGGACGACGCCTGCCGCGGGGTCCACTCCCCCACCCACGTACTGGACCTGGGTGAGACGGCTGATCGGGCCCGGCTGCTGGTGGCCCGGGTGCGCGACCTCGACCCGGGCCGGTCCTTAACCGGCCTCGCTGTTCCGCCGCTGACCCAGGCAGTGACCACGGCCGCGTCTGCCCTGGACGCGGCCGGCCACGCCTTGGGCCCCCGCCTCGTCGCCGAGGGGGCGGGCGGAACATCGCTCAGGGCAGCACGGCGGTTCTTGCGCCTGGCACGCGGTGCGCTGCTCGACACGGGCCGGCTGATCCAGCTCAGCGGCTCCCCAGCCGACGGCACACCCGACCTGGCTTCTGGGCAGCGTCCGAGCCTGCGGTTGGTGCCAAACCCTGACCCAGCACATGACGGAGGTGCCTCATGACCATCCCACCCACCGACCCGCGGTCGAGGGCCGAGGCTCGGGCTGCTCGAGCGGCCCTGGAGGCGCAGCGCGCCGCCCGGTTCCGGGACAGCTTCGTCGACGCGCAGCGGTTGCAGGAGGCGCAGCGCCGGCAGGACGAGCAGGAATCCCTGGAGCGGGAGCGACGCAACGGCGACGTGGCGCCAGAGGTCAGCGGCCCCCAGCTGTGACCGCGACTCCGTCGGCGCCACGGGCATCGACGGGAGCGAGCCCGGCCGGCGGGTAGGACAACCGCACCGCCCTGTCTCTGGTGTAGTGGTCGGTGTTGCCGGCGAGCATCCGGGCGTATTGGGTGGCTAGGCCCGTCTGGTGCAGGTAGAGGTCGCCGACCTCGGTGCGCAGCCGGAGCCAGGAGCGCAAGCCCAACCAGACAAGGACTGAGACCGCGAGGACGGTGCTGGCGACGAATCCGACGGGGTCCTCGGTGAGCCCCGTCCAGATCCCGGCGACGAACTGCACGGCCACGCAGAGGACCATCACCCGGTGGGTGACGAGGGTGGCCCCGATGTTCCACAGCGCCATGACGAAGGTCAACCACACGTTCCAGGGCAGTAGGAAGACCAGCAGGCCCGGGTCGCGGCGGGTCAGGCCGGCCCGCATGACGCCGATCTCATGCGCAACGATCGCCGCGCCGCCCTGGGGTGAGATGAAGCCTGCTCGGAGGTCCTCGACGAAGCCCGCGCTGACGACGAGGGTGTGCCGGCCAAGACCGGTGACCGGTCGCGGCTGGTGGCGAGCCACGAACAGGACGTAGCGCCCGCTGGGGACCCCGTGACGGTGCAGCGCCTCGGCTACCGGGGCCAGAGTGTGCCGTTGGTGCAGGCGGGGGCGCCGAGCCAGCAGCAGCAGCCTGGCGACCGCCCGCTCCCCCACGGGAGTGATCGCGGCCACGGCCAGGAGGAGTGCGAGGGCGGGCATCACGACCGGGCCGGGCCGGCGCAGGAGCAGCTCACCCAGGACCATCCACATGAGCAGGCTCATGATCCCCGGGACCACCAACGCCCGGTTCCTGGCGCGTCGAGCCTTGCGTATCGTCACTGGGCCCACCTCCCAGGCGGCATATCACCGCTAGTTGCCACCGGCCGACTTCTGGGAACCGTGACACCCAGACGCGCCGTGCCCCGCTTGAGGGGGCATGACCAGCGTGCCGGAGAGCACCGACACCCCGCTGTGGTTGTCCACAGGGGCACATCGACGGGCAGCGCCCACAGATCGCTTGCTCGGCACCCCACCGCGGGCCGCGTGCGGCTACAGGGTGCCCCCTCCCCCACCGTGATGAAGGAGAACCGCCGTGCGTGATGCCGCGACCCGTGAACTAACCCCGGAGGCGGCGCAGGTCCTGGTGCAGGTCCACCGCCTGTTGTGGCAGGCCACCAACGAGGCGTTCGCTGCCGTGGTCCACCGCCGTGACCCCCGGGCGGCCCCCCTGGCGATGAGTTGCAGCCGGCTGGTGGACCTGGTCCACGAGTTGGTCCCTCCGAGCCACCTGGAGGAGCTGGCTGACCGGCCCGAGGCCGTCGGCGCCGACCCGGTGGAGCTGGTGCGCCTGGCCGAGGCGCTGACCCGGACGATGCCGGTGGACCGGTTCCCGGTCGGCATGTCCGAGGTCGTCGTGCTGATGATCGACACCGTCCGGGACTTCTCGTGACGACGCCCGACCCGGTGGCCTACCCGCCCAGCGTCGGCGAGCTCCTCAACCGGGCGGACGTACTCGTCCGCTCCCTGAGTTACGAGGCGCTGTACCGGGACGGCCGATCGTTGCTCCGTGGGTGGCGGGAGGCGGTCAAAGGAGCCACCGAGCTTTGGCGGGTCCTGCCGCAGCGGTCGGATATCCCGGGGCACGGCGCGAGTGTGATGGACCAGCTGTACCGGGCAGCCAGGACCATGTACCGCGACGTGCGGCACAACGCTGTGGCGGTCGACCCCACCCTCGAGGAGGTTGGGCAGGTCTTCGCTCGCGCCGCTGGGTCAATTCGTCGCAGCGGCGTCCACGAACGGCGCGACCCCGACCGGTGGACCGATGCCCAGTTGCGGGACGCCTTCGCGGCACGGGTGCAGATCATGCACATCCTGTACGTCGGCACTCACGCCACGGCCATGGGCCTGAGCACGACCGCCCAAGCCGAGGGACAGGATGAGCGGCTGCGGGTCCACCGGGTACCCGCGCAAGAACTGCGGCAACGGATGCTCGACCTGGAGCAGCTGGCGCACTCCTACATCAAGGGCAACTACCCCCAGGCACTGGCCGGCGAGCACCGTGAACCTCCCGATGAGAGCAGGGTCCCGAGTGCGATCGCGACCTGGGACGTCTACGTTCACCGTGCCCTAACCAAGGACCCCACGGCTGCGGTGATGACCCGGGTCGCGGGGGGCGCGGTGCTCGTGGCCGACCAAGCCCAGCACCTCTGGTGGGACGCCGTCCGGGCCGGTCGCCTGGATCGGGACCGGTTCGACCAGGAGGTGGGGCCCGGACTGGAAGCCGCCGCAGGGGCGTGGCAGACGGCGCAGGAGTTCTTCGATCAGCTCCAGCACAGGAACGACAAGCCCCCGCGTAACCTGACGGACGCCGGCTGGGGTCTGGTCGCCGGGTTGCAGGAGGTCGCTGGCAGCCCGCCAGGAGCGGCCCCGCCGCGGGAGGCGGGTGACCAAGTCGCCTGGCCGACCTTGGCCCGGTCGCTCCAGAGCCTCCATGCCACCCTCGCCGGTATCGCCGGAGCGTTCGACGACGCCACTCGCACCGCTCCCCTGCTGGTCGACAGCCGTGCCGCGAACCGTCTGGCTCGCCCGGGTTCAGGGGGCCTGGAGGCGGTGGTCACGGCGCGGGACGTCTACTACAAGCGGGCTGTCCCTCTCCCGGTCGAGCTGCGCAGCCGGGCCACCGAGGTCGCCGGGGAGGTGGTGCGCGCCTCGCGCGCATCGTTGCGGACGGTCCTGTCGGCAACCGACCACTCCCCCGCACTGATGCCGGCGCCGGCGGTCGGGTCTCACCTCGGGCAGGTGGAGCGGTTGGTCAGATCGGTGCAGCTCGAGCGGCGCGGCCCTGCCGCCGGTGGGGTGGACCTGGGTGTCGGGCCGCGCCGATGAGGCACCGCTTTCCCCACCCACCGCCCCGCTGCGCGGCTATCCACAGATTTCGTTTGCGAGGCCGGCTGAGCGTCGTGGACAGGCAGGATGGGAGACCTGTGCGGGGTCCCCAGGGGCCGGTGGCCGAGGTCACCGGGATGGAGCACGCGAGGCGCGCCCGATGGGTCGTCGTCCTCTCGGGCCGACCAAACCGGAAGGCCAGCCACCGGCCCCTATTCCGCACGAAGACGCAGCCGGAACGCCGGTGACAGGTGGGACTGACGTGAAAGAGCGGACACGCCGAGGCAAATCCGAAACTAGAAACCCGACCGTTGGGAGGATCCGAGCATGTCCACGATCACTCGCCATCGCCGGCACTGGAAGGGCGAACGTGACGCGATGATGATCCGCCCCGACATCGAGGTGGGCCACGCGGTTCGTGAACGCGCCCGTGAGGCCGGCATGACGATCTCAGACTTCGTGTCGATGCTCCTAGCCCGAGAGGTCGACATGCCGGAGAGGGCACCGTCCTCTCCCCCACCTAGGGCTGACCAAGAGCTCCCGCTCGAGGAGGAGTTGCTCACTGGCTGATCCCCGGTCCGGGTAGACCCCGGAAAAAGCGGAAGGGCCGTGCGGGAACACGACCCTTACCGAAAGCTTCGGACCGAGTTGCAGCTCGGTTCCGCCTTCACTCCACCTGGCAATGGAGGGCTTTGCCATGCCCACTTTAGCGACCCCTGCTGTCGCTCACAATCGACACGCCGATCACCACACCGGCTCGTGGCACCCGCCGGTGCCCGTCGAGGCTCACCGTTCGTTGCCGTGCTGGCGCAGCTCGAGGCACTGGTTGACGGCCGTGAAGGCCTGTTTGAGCGCACCGGCCGGCCGCGAGGTGCTCAAGGCCACCAAGATCACTGCGGCGACCGTTCTGTTGGTGGCGCTGGTGGACGCCAGGGCGGCGGACAAGCGCACCGGTCGTGGCGTCGCGACTGCTCACGAGACCGTGGCTGCGCTGGCCAGGGTGAGTGTGTCCACGGTGCGGCGGGCGCGTGGCGTCCTGGAGGCGCTGGGCTTGGCGGTGACGGTGTTGCCTGGCCGCTACATGACGAACGAGGAGCGAGAGGTGGCCCGTAGGTTCCATGGTGGCCACCAGGTGCGGTTCGCCAGCGTGCGGGCCTTGGTCCTCCCCCGTCATCTGGCGTCTGTTCAAAATGAGCACCTACCCCGTAGGGGTCACAAAACCCCTATCTCACCTAAGCAGATGGGAACCAACGCGCGCTGCCGCGCGCGACGGGGCCGCTCCGCGGCCGGCTTTGGAAGCAAGGCGGTGGACCCCCGACCCCTGCCCCTCCAGCGGTTAGCGGGCCAGCTGGCGGCAAGGTTGCCATGGACGGTCCGTGGCCGCCATGTCGGCGCTCTCTGTGACGCCCTGGCCGCCGAGGGGGTGGACCCCAGGGACTGGACGGCAGGGGATCTGCTGGCCGCCATCGACCAGGACTACGCCCGCCGAGACTGGATCCCACCCGCCCCTGCTGACCTGCGTAATCCACTGGGACTGCTGCGTGTGCAGCTGCGCCGGATTCTGGGTGCGGTGGAGCCACCGCAGGCGCGGCGTCGGCGGGAGGCCGCCGCGGCACGGGCGGCGGCTGAGCGGTTCCGTCGCGACCTCGAGCGGGCTCGCCTTGAGGCTGCCCCGCCCGAGCGAGCACAGGAGTACGTCAACCAGATCAGGGCACAGTTGCGGGAGCTCCGCCGGCAGACCCGTTATGCCTCGGGTGAACGTCTCAACGACTGAGGTACATGCGTAGCGCCGCCGCGATCAGCGCAGAGCGCGAAGGCGCACCGACCTCAGCAACCAGCTTGTCGATGACGTCCAGGTTCTCCGCCAGCAGCCGTACCCCCAGATGGGCCGTGGCTCCATTCGAAGCCCGGCGGGAACGACGCACGAACAAGCCGTCGCTGACCGCGGCCTGGTTGTCCTTGAACTGACCGCGGAGGTCCTCGCGCGTGGCCGTTAGAGCGTCCAAGAGCAGCTCGCCCAGCACGACCCCCTCCGCCCGGGCACGTTCGCGCACCTGGCTGACGAGATCCACGGGCAGCGACAGCGTCGTGCCCCGCAGCGGCCCCACTCCCCCGGGCAAGGGCCGGCGCTTCCCGCGAGGTTCCGTCGCCGTGGCAGGCCGGCGCGATGCCTGCGGAGCAGCCTCTCCCCCACCACCACTGTCCTGGACTGGTTCCGGCGCGGTCTCGTCGACGGGCCGCACCCGGCGAGGCGGCGGTTTCGGCAGTTTGCTTGCCGGGGCGAGTCCGGCCACGGCTTTCAGCGGGGGTCGGTCGCTCACGCGGACACCTCCAGTGCCTTCTCCTGCTCGTCGATCCTGGTCAGGATCTCTTGGGTCAACAGGACGAAGTCCTCTGCCAGCGCCGGTGCCGAGCCCGGGAGCCGCTCAGGCCGGCGCCCCTCTCTGAGCGCCTTCCACCACGGCTCTGCCCCGTCCACCTTCTCGGCCATCTCATGCGCGAGCTCGCCCTGCTCCTCCCCCCTGACAGCGACTGCCTGGGCGTGCCGGATCACCGTGTGGAACACCGGCGCTGCCCCGTCGAGAACCGTCTCGACGTCCTCGACGGCGTTACGGCGGATGACGGTGGCGTTCGTCTCTACGTCGTACAGCACCGCACCCAGCACCTCTAGCTTGGGATTGAACTCCCGAGCTGCAGCGACGTCCCGGGCCATCGCGCGCAGACCCTCAATGCTCATGCGACCAGCCCTGGTGGGAACGACGATCCAGCGGCTCGCGCTCAATGCCAGCCGCAGGAGCAGCGGCCGCGTCGGTGGGGTGTCCATGATGACCAGGTCGTAGTCAGGGGCGACCTGGGCAAGCGGCCAGGCCAGGACATTGCCGGTCTCCTCGCCCTTGCTGATCCGGCCGGTCAGTACGGCCTCGAGGTCATCCAACTCCGCTCCCCCACACACGACGTCAAGACCCGGTCGCACCCCCTCCAGGGTCGGCCGCAGGGGCTCCTTGCGCCTCAGCGCGTCGACCAGGTGCCGCCCGCCGTCGGACTCCCCCGCCCAGGTGTATCCCAGCAGGTGGCCAGCGTTGCCCTGCGGGTCCAGGTCCACCAAGAGCACCCGCCACCCCGCCAGGGCGGCAAGCCCCGCGACGTTGCACGCGGTGGTGGTCTTACCCGCCCCACCCTTGCCGTTCGCCACCGAGACGACCCTGGTCAGCGCGTCGTGAAGAGCCATGCTGACCAGCATGAACGACGACGGATATCGCCTGCGGTAGACACGCCGGTAATGCGACGAGTAGCGCAGCCGCTACCGCGAGCGGTATCGCACGAATTATCACAGGCCGTATCACGACACGTACCATGGCAGGTAGCGCAGGTGATAGTGCAGGGGTTGTTGCACACGCTAGGGCAGCAATAGTGCGTGCGCTATCGCGCGTGGTATCGCTGGTGATGTCGTCTCTCGCCGGGTCAGGCGGCACCGGTCGCGCAAAAGGGACGTGGCTCTACGATGCCTCGCGTGCAACAGGCCTCGCAGCGCGACAGCCGGCCGCACGCTCGAGTGCCTATCGACACCGAGCGGCTCCGGCAGCTTCGCCGAGCCAAGGGCCTGACCCAGCACGAGCTCTCTCTGAAGGTGGGGGTCCAGGGCGCCGCCGCGGTATCCGCCTGGGAACGGGGAGTGTCCGTGCCGCACCCCAGCAAGATCCCGACCCTGGCCAAGCTCCTCGGCGTGGACCCGACTGAGCTGTTGCCCGAGGGAACGCCCCTTGGGTTTCGGGAGCTGAGGGTGATCCGGGGCCTGTCGAGGTCGGCGCTGGCCTCGGCCGCCTCTACCTCCATCACGACCATTCGCAGGTGGGAGGGAGGAGACTTCCGGTTCCTCCCCGATGAGGCACTACGGAGGTCGGTAGCCAAGGCGCTGGGGGTGTCGCTGGCGCAACTCACCCGGTCCCTGGAGGTGAGCCGGGCCAGCCAAGACCAGGCCTGACGACGGCCGGCAGCGCCACCAGGGGCGGGGGAGCGGCGTGCCCCCGGGGGCACGCCTGCGTGGGTTTTCTTGACGCAATCCTTACCCGCGCTTGGGCTGGGTCCCGCGCCGCGGTGCTTAGTGTGCGAGTTGGGAACGTGCTAGGTGCTGCCGTCGGAAGGGTGCAGCACAGGGAAGGAGTCACTCCAGGCACATCTAGTTACAAATTACTACTAGTGGTAAAGTGCCGAAGAGCGAGCGGTGTGACAGCGAGAACGGGTCTGAGCCGCTTGTGTGGGTGACGGAAGGGGAACACATGAGGTCCAGCACCCGGTCGTGGTGGGGTCTGATCGTGGCCGGCGCCGTGGTGCTGGCCGGCTGCGGAGACGACTCAACCAATGGGGGAGAGGCGACCAGCTCGCCCACCCAGGCCCCTGAGCCGTCGACGTCGACAGCAGCTCCGTCGACCGAGGACGAGGAGACCACCACCTCCGAGCCGACGCTGTCACCAGGGGAGCAGGACAAGGCGGACATCGAAGAGACGCTCCACCGCTTCACCAAGGCTCTCAACCGGGCCTACACCGGGGAGGCGTCGATCGAGGGCATCTACCCGTACTCCCGGGACAACGCCCGCGACCAGTGGATCACCGAGGTGATGGCCGCCGAAGCCCAAGGAATGACCCTCACGGGAGAGGCCCAACTCGAGGTGCTCGAGGTTTCGGTGAACGGGGACACGGCTGAGGCTTTGGCGTGTTTTGACGCTAGTGACGTTGAGGTGGTCGACAAGGAGGGCAACTCGATCACCGAAGGCCGACTCGACCGGACCCTCACGGACTACGTCCTGGAGCGTGACGACTCTGCCGAACTCGGCTGGTACGTGGTCGAGGACTCGAACAGGAACGAGCCGTGCGAGGAATAGCCTTCGCCGCTGCCGCTCTCCTGTGGCTCCACGAACGCGAGCGTTGGAACAGATCCTCGGTCAGGGTGCCCAAGAGCCCGACGTGGACGAAGAAAGACCTGCTCGACAAGGCCATCGAGTGGCCAGGGGTCGCCTTGGTGGCGGCACTCCTGGCGCTGATCTTTGCCCTGGCCGCGCCCGATCCCGCGCAAGCTCAGGCCGACTGCAAGAAGCGCAACCAGTGGAATGGCCAGTGCCTGATCTTTGCCCCGCCCCCACCGCCGGACTACCCGGACCCACCTGGTGACCAACCGGGCGACCCGGGCGGGGGAGGGGGTTCGGGTCAGGCGCAGTGCGTCGACCCGATCCTGGACCGGAAGGTCCCGTGCATCGTGGGGGACTGGTACTGGTCCTACTCGTGGATGTGCTGGACCAAGTACGCAGAACCGCAACCACCGTGGAGTGACGAGGTCTGGGGCGGCCGGCGAGACGGGGCGATCTTCTGGTGCTCGCGCGGTGTGACGTTGGACGACCCGTTCCCCCCTGACACCGCGGCCCGGTGGTCTGCAACACCGCCGTGGGGAGCCCCGCCGCCCGACCCCGAGGACCTGGCCCGGCAAGCGGTGGAGTCGATGAACCTGCGGGCGGGCGAGATCGGGATCGTCCCCGAGGAAGGGCCCGACCGGGTGGGGCTGCTCGGGCTTCCGACGTGGATGTGGGTGGCCGACGTCGAGGGCGCAACCTGGGGGCCGATCACCCGCACGGCGACGTCCGGGCCGTGGTCGGTGACCGCAACGGCCAAGGTGGACCGGATCGAGTGGGACATGGGCGACGGGACGGTGGTCGTCTGTGACACCCCGGGCACGCCGTATGAGGACCGGTTCCAGGACCTGGACAGCCCGGACTGCGGGCACCGCTACCAGGAGCAGGGCCGGTACACGGTCACGGCGACGTCGTACTGGGTCATCGAGTGGGCCGGCATCGGTCAGACCGGGACGATCGAGATGGATCTTTCCCGGGAGGCGCACATCGTGATGGGGGAGGCCCAAGTCATCAGCCAGTAGGCGCGGGGTCGCGCACCAGGAGTTCGGGGAGGGGAACCCTCGGGCACGAGCAGGGATAGGGGAGCCGAATGGCCAAGAAGCTAGAGACAGACGCCGCCGGTGGTAGCGGCGGACCCACACCGCCTAACACCACACCACCCTCCCTTGAACCGCCGGTGACGGTCGCCGCCCCGCCGAAGCTGCGGCGCCGGCCGGTGATGGCCTTGGCCGGCGTGGGCTTGGTGGTGCTGGGCGCGTTGGCGGCGGTGTGGGTGTACCTGTCCAGCACCGACGCGGTGAGCGTGGTCGCGGTGCGGGAGACGGTGATGCGGGGGGAGACGATCACTGCCGGTGACCTGATGACGGTCCAGGTGACACCGGACCCGGCACTCCAGGTCGTGCCGGCGGCCGAGCTGGACTCGTATGTGGGTCAGCGCGCCGCCCGTGACTTGTCAGCGGGGAGCCTGCTCACCCCGGACGCGGCCGCCGCGACCGTGGTCCCGGCCGAGGGTCAGTCGGTGGTGGGTCTGGCACTGGCCCCGGAGCTGATGCCGGGGGAGCCGTTGCAGATCGGGGACAGGGTGCGCGTGATCGCCACCCCTGGCCAGTCGGGTGACCCCGCAGCGTTCGACGCCGCGGACACCGTCTTCCCCGCAGAGGTGGTGGGCGTGTCCGGTTCGGTGGAGACCGGCAAGACCGTGGTGTCGGTCCTGGTCCCGGAGTCCGAAGCCGCCCAGATCGCGCAGTGGGCCTCGGCAGGCAGGGTCGCTGTGGTGCTGGACAGCCGGGAGGGGAACTGACGTGGCCGTCGTGGCCTTGACCTCGGCGTCCGGTTCCCCGGGGGTCACCACAACCGCTGTGGGGTGGGCGTTGACATGTGGGCGCCCGACGGTGCTGGTGGACGCCGACCCCACCGGTGGCGCCGCGATGCTGGCCGGCTACCTGCGTGGGCAGATGATCCCTCCGGACGCGCTGCTGGAGCTGTGGGCCGCCCAGCAGCAGGGCCGGTTGCGCGCAACCTTGCCCAGCCAGCTCATGGCCCTCCCGGACTCCAAGGTGGGGTTGTTGCCAGGCACCCGCGCCCACGGGCAGGCCCGCAGCCTGGCTGGGCTGTGGGAGCCGTTGCTGGCGGCGTTCAAGGCTCTCGAGGGAACCGTTCAGGACGTCGTCATCGACGTCGGCCGGCTGGGCCTGGCCGGGTCACCGATCCCGTTGCTGCACGGAGCTGACCTGGCGTTGGTGGTGTGCCGCAGCGACCTCGTCTCTCTGGCGGCGTTGCGGTCCTGGCTGGAGACGCTCCACTCCGAGTTCGACACCGCTGGGGCAGCGTCCGCCCTCGGGGTGGTCGTGGTCGGCCCCGGCCGGCCCTACGGTGAGGCCGAGGTCGGGAAGGTCCTGGCACAGGTCTGCGGCGGCCGGTCCCCGGTGGTCGGATCCTTGCCCTGGGACCCCAAGACCGCGGCCGCATTCTCCGCCGGAGCCCAGGTTCGCCGGCTGGAGTCGACGAAGCTGGTCCGGGGCCTTCGTGTCCTGGATCAGACCTGCCAGAACGTCCTTTCCAGGAACGCCGCGGAGTTGCAGGCGGTGCAAGCATGAGCACCAACCAGCTCCACGACCCGCAGCAGGGAGTCGCCGGCACGGACCCCTCTGGGCTGCCGCTCTTCGCTCCCCCTGCAGACCCAGCCGTGGCGCCCGGTGCTGGCCGTCGCCGCGGAGGTTTCACGCTCTCGACTGAGCCGGCCCAACCAGCCGTGGCTCAGTCGCCGGCCCGAGACGACAACGTCGTCCCGTTCCACACCCGCGACCTGCGCTGGTCCGACGACCGTGGCTGGACACAACCGGAGCAGGTGGACTGGGAGCTGGTCGCCGCGCTCCGCGCCCAGGTCGCCGAGCGGCTCAGCCAGGAAGGGGCAGGACTCGGTGGTGATCGGGAGGCCCAGCGAGAACAAGGGCGCGCGATCATCACCGAACTGCTCCAGCAGGAGCACACCGAGCGCCTTCGGGGCGGGCAGGACCCCTGGGACGAGAACACCCTGAGTGCCCTGGCACGGGCCGTGTTCGATGCCGTGTTCGGCCTCGGCCGCCTCCAGCCGCTGGTCGACGACCCCGAGGTCGAGAACATCATGATCTTCGGGCACGACCAGGTGACGGTGGAGCTCACCGGCGGCCGTCAGGTGTCCGCGCCACCGGTGGCCGACTCCGACCAGGAGCTGGTCGAGTTCCTGGTGTTCGTGGCCTCCCGTTCGGAGGTGAACCCCCGACCCTTCTCCGAGGCCCACCCGGAGCTTCACCTGCGCTTGGACGGCGGGGCGAGATTGGCCGCCCAGGCCTGGGTCACGCCAAGGCCACAGGTCGTGATCCGCCGCCACCGGCTGACGCAGGTCACGCTGCAGGACCTGGTTGCCCTCGGCACCCTCACGCCGGTCGCAGCCTCCTTCCTGTCAGCCGCGGTCCGGTCGGGGCGCTCGATCGTGGTCTCCGGTGCTCAGGGCGCCGGGAAGACGACGCTCTTGCGGGCCCTGTGCAACGAGATCCCCGCGCATGAAGTCATCGGCACCTTCGAGACCGAGTACGAGCTGCACCTTCACGAGCTGCGTCCCCATGTCTTCGCCTGGGAGGCCCGCCCAGGATCTGGGGAGGTCGGCCCCGACGGCCGCCGGGCGGGTGAGTACACGCTGGACCAGGCCCTTCACGGCAGTTTTCGGATGAACCTCAACCGGCAGATCGTCGGTGAGGTACGAGGCCCAGAAGCAGCCGCCATGCTCAAGGCGATGCAGTCAGGGGCGGGGTCCATCTCGACCACCCACGCAGCACATGCCGTCGGTGCCGTGGAGAAGCTCGTCACCTGCGTCATGGAGTCCGGTGAACACGCCACCCACGACTTCGCGCTGCGTGCCGTCGCCTCCGGTATCGACGTGGTGGTGCACATCACCAAGCAGGCCGAACCGTCCTCGGACGGGTCGGCGCGTGTGTCCCGGTTCGTCTCCGAGGTCATCACCCTGGACCTGGGGGAGGAGCAAAAGGGCTATGCGATCACCCACGTGTTCCGGGCCGACCCGGGGACGACGGTTGCCCGCCCACACGTCCTGCCCGACGACTACCGAAACCTGGTCCGGTTCGGGTTCGATCTGGCCGGTTTCACGCAGCAACAGGAAGAGGTCCGGGCGTGAGCACCCTGCTCGTGGCTGTCGCCGGGGCGATGGTCGCCGGCGGCCTGGTACTGCTTGTCGCTGGGCTGGTGCCCCACCCGGTTTCGGCTGCCCGGCCGCCACGCGGAGCGACGAGCCGACGGCTGCGGATGAGCCGCCGCACTCGGCTTCTGCTGGCCACCGGCCTGGTGGCAGGGCTGGTGGTGGCGCTCACCACCGGATGGGTCATCGCCGTTCCCGTCCTTCCGCTGGCCCTGGCCGGCGTTCCTGCCCTCCTTGCTGCACCCCCCGGTCAGCGAGACGTCCAGCGACTAGAGGCGATGCAGGAGTGGGTCCGCGCCGTGGCCGGGACCCTGGGCGCAGGGATCGGGCTCGAGCAGGCACTGCAGCGGTCGCTGCGGTCCACGCCAGATGTGATCAAGCCCGAAGTGACCAGGCTGGCTCAGCGGCTTCGGGCACGGTGGGCCACCGAGGACGCGCTGAGAGCCTTCGCAGACGACCTGGATGACGGCACCGGAGACCTGATCGCCGCTTACCTGCTCGCAGGAGCCCGACGCCGCGGGGCCGGGCTAGCCACGGTGCTGGAAGCCCTGGCCGAGGACGTCGGGGACGATGTGCGGGCTCGTAGGGAGATCGAAGCTGACCGGGCCAAGCCGCGCGGCAACGCGCGGATCATCACCGCGATCACCTTGGCGGTGCTGGTGCTGCTTACCGTCTCCGGGAGCTACATCGCTCCTTACGGCACCCCGGTCGGTCAGGTGCTGGTGGGGCTTTACCTGGCGCTGTACGTGAGCATGTTGCTCTGGTTGCGCAAGATGGCCGAGGGCAAGCCGGTACCCCGGTTCATCGGCTCCACCATTGCCCAGGACGGCCGGCGATGAACACCATTCACCTGCTTCTGGCAGCGGGCGGTCTGACCGGCCTCGGCGTCTACCTCGTGGTCTCCCAGCTGGCCCCGGCTCACCCGGACCTGGCCCAGACATTGAGCCGGCTGTCTCCTACCGGGGCCCGGCAGGCGCAGGCCACCACCACGGATTCCGGCCGCAGCAACGACGTCAGGGACCTCCTGGGAGCCTGGGCGGGCCGGCACCTTCCCCCCGCGCTCTGGGGGAGGGTCCGCCCGGCAGACCTAGCCGTCTTGGGGATCACGACAGCCAGGTTCTACGGCGAGAAGCTCTTGTACGCCGGGATCGGGCTCGTCGCCGGACCCGTCTTGTCAGCCTCGCTGCTCGTTCTGGGAGCACCGTTGTACGTCCCGGCCGTCGCATCCCTGCTGTTGGCGGCTGTCCTGTGGTTCGTCCCGACCTACAACGTGATCACCGATGCCCGTCAGGCCCGGACTGAGTTCGCCCGGTCTCTAGGGGCGTTCGTGGACCTGGTCGCGGTCAACATGGCCACCGGCGACGGCCCGCGGCAGGCGATGGAGTCCGCGGCCGCAGTGGGGGACTCCTGGGTCTTCCAACGGCTGCAGGAGGAGCTGGCGCGAACCCGATGGTCAGGCGTAACCCCGTGGGATGCCCTGCGGCACCTCGGCGACGAGATTGACATGCCGGACCTGCACGAGCTGGCCGACATCGTGCGCCTGTCCGGGGAGGACGGGGCCCGCATCTACGGCCCGCTGCGGGCGCGCACACGCAACATGCGTGCGGCCATCCTGGCGGCCCAGAAGTCCAAGGCCAACGAGGTCAGTGAACGGATGACGCTTCCGATGACCCTGCTCGGGCTGATCTTCCTGCTGATCCTCATCACCCCTCAATTTCTGCGGATCATCGGGGGCTGATCACCTCGCGAGCCGGCCCGACCACCACCAACCCACCACTCGAAGGGGAGAACGATGAAGAAGTCCACCTACACATTCGCCGCCCAGCTGGCCACCTTCCCGCACCGTCTCCGGGACGAGCTGCTCGCCCACCGGGACCGCGGCTCCATCTCGGTGGAGACGGTGGTCATCGCCCTGGGTCTGTTCGCCCTCGGGAGCGCCGTTGTTGCCTTCTTGATCGCCTGGGCCAACGGCAAACTCGGAGACCTGGGCTGATGCCCAGCCGGCTCGGCCCCCGGGACCGTGGCTCGAGCTCGGTAGAAGTCGTGGTCCTGCTGCCGGTGGTCCTGCTGCTGGTGTTCGCGATGGTCCAGGCCTTCCTGTACTTCCACGCCCGAAGCGTCGCCCTCAGCGCCGCAGAGGAGGGAGCCCGGGTGGCTGCCGCCGAGAACTCCACAGCCGGGGCCGGGATCGCCGCTGCCACCTCCTTCGTCACCGCGGCCGGGGAGGACGTGGTGCTGAACCTGACCGTCACCGGATCACGAAGCGCCACCACCGCGACCGTCACCGTCACCGGCCATGCCCAAGACCTCGTGCCGTTCTTCGACCTCCCGGTGGTCCAGTCGGCCAGCTTCCCGATCGAAAGGATCACCGGATGACCAGGACACCCCGGCGAGGGGCCGAACGGGGGTCGGTGTCGGTGGAACTGGTCGTACTGGCCCCGGTCCTGCTGCTGTTCGTCCTCGGCGTGGTGTTCGCCGGGCGCTACGCACTCGCCCAACAGTCGGTGCAGGCGGCCGCGGCCGAGGCGGCCCGGGTGGCCTCGATCGCCCGCTCGGCAGCCGAGGCCACCGGGACGGCCACCCAGGCCGCCTCGGCGTCCCTGGACAACCAAGACCTGCGCTGCACCACCAAGTTGGTCTCCGTGGACACCGGCGCCTTCGCCAACCGACCCGGGGTGCCCGGGACGGTGTCGGCGACGGTCTCCTGCCAGGTCGACATGTCCGACCTCGCCTTCCCCGGCATCCCCGGCAACCGCACCCTGCAGGCCACCGCAACCTCACCGCTGGACACCTACCGGGCCAGGGGAGGGTGAAACCAATGCCTCGCAGACTCCGCACACTGCCGGCGGCACGCGAACAGGGCTCGGCCACGCCGTTTGTGATCGTGATCGCCGCCGTGTTCCTGCTGATGGTCGGCCTGGCAGTCGACGTGGCCGGACACCTGCACGCCATGCAGGAGGCCCGATCCGTGGCCCGGGAGGCGGCACGAGCCGGCGGCCAACACGTCCAGGTACCCGCCGGGGTACGCGGGCAGGGTGCCGTGGCCGACCCCAATCGGGCAGCCACCGCCGCGGAGGCCTACCTGGCTCAAGCCGGCGTCGCAGGCTCGGCGACGGTCACCGGGCCAGACCGCATCAGCGTTGAGGTCACCTCGACCTACCCGACACAGTTCCTGTCCCTCATCGGGGTGGGGACCCTCACCGCCACCGGCACCGCGGAAGCACGCATCGCCCGTGCCGTGGAAGGAGTGGAGCAATGAGAGCCCGTCGGATCCTGGCCGGCCTGGCGTCCCTGTTCATCCTGATGGGCATCCTCATCGGATTGCCCGCGGTGCTCCTCGCGCTGGGAGGCAACCCGCTGCCGGACGCCATACCGTCCCTGGACCAGATCAGGGACGCGCTACTCACCCCGGACGACGGAACCCTCGCCCTCGCCGCGGTCAAGCTCCTCGGGTGGGTGGTGTGGGCCGCGCTGACGGTGAGCATCCTCACCGAGACTGTTGCAGCCCTGCGCGGCGTCCGTGCCCCGTCCCTCCCGGCGCTGTCCCTACCCCAAGCCGGGATGAGGCCGCTGGTCCTGGCTGCGCTGACCCTGTTCGTCACCGTCCCCGCCACGCTGGCCGGCCCAGCCACAGCGGTCGCGGCCGGCACCCCCGGCCCTGCGGTGACGCTCGCGGTCCAAGATGAGGCCCCCGCGCCCCCACAGGCGACACCTCGAGATGATGAGGTCTCAGCGAACCACCAGCGCCCCCAGGCGGAACCGGGTAGGGCCACATCGAACAGGACCTACGTGGTGCAACCAGGGGACACGCTGTGGTCCATCGCCGCACAGCACCTGGGCTCCGGGCACGCCTACCAACGGATCGTCGAGCTCAACCCCGACCAGCTCTCCAAGGGCGCCGACTGGGTCACCCCCGGGATGCGGCTGCGGCTGCCACCTTCGCCCACAGACGCCCCCGCCAGCGCCCAGAAGTTCAAGCACGTGGTGGTCCGCGAAGGGGACACGCTCAGCGCACTAGCGGCTGAGCACCTGGGAGAGGCAGCACGGTGGCCCGAGATCTACGAGGCGTCCACCGCCATCGAGCAACCGGACGGGCGCCGGTTGAACGACCCCGACCTGATCTACCCCGGGTGGCAGCTGCACGTGCCCGTGGCCACCACGGCGGCACAGGACACGGTCGCCCGGAAGCCGGCCGCGACGCCGGCTGAGTCCACCGTGCCGGCAGATCGTGCGGCACCACAGGACACACACCCCGACGCCGACGAGCCTGGTCCGAAGGAGCTGGCCGCGGCGCAGACCAGCGCCGAGGCCGGGGGCAGTGTGGGCGCCACACCGGTCGACACCGGAACGCCCCACCCGGCTACCTCCCAGCCGGGCAACCAGGGTGGGGACGCGGCCGGGGACGGCGACGACCCTGCCGGGTCGGCCAATGAGGACCAGGACACCGGGGAGGAGGCATCGCCGGCCTGGGTGGTTGAAGGGCTGGTCGGGTCCGGACTGCTGCTGGGTGGAGCGGTGTACCTGGCCCTGGCTGTGCGGCGACGTTCCCAGTTCCGGTTCCGCCGCCCGGGACGCGCCCTGGCCCCGCCGGACCCGGTCCTGGGCCCGGTGGAGAAGACGGTCCAGACCCACGGCCGGGCCGCGGCCTTCACCGTCGAACAACTCGATGAGGCCCTACGCCGGCTGGGCGCCGCACGCCTCGCCGCCGGTGAACCCGTCCCCAACCTGTCCGCCGCGCGCATCGCCGAGGACGGGCTCTGGCTGCACCTGCGGGAACCGGCCGACCTGGGTCTGCCGTGGCAGCCCGGTGCGGACACCGCGGCCTGGCTCCTGCCCGGGGGGACCCCGTTGGACCAGATCGGACCCCAGCCCGAGGCCCCCGCCCCGTTCCCGCTGCTGGTCTCCATCGGCTCCGGCGACGACGGCTCGGCATGGCTGCTGAACCTGGAGGACCTGGGCGTGTGCCTGACCGGGCAGAGAGAGTACGTGGATGACCTGGCCCGGTACCTGGCCGCCGAGGTCGCGGTAAACCCCTGGTCCGCCGGGGTCAGGCTGGACTGCGTCGGCGTCGCCGGGGAAGTTGCCCCGATGAACCCGACCCGCATCCGAGTCGCCGACAACACCGCCGTCGAAGACCTCGTCGCCGAGGTCGTCGGAACCATCGACCGGGTAGGCCCTGCCCGGGTCCCCACCGCCCGGGTCCGCCAGGACAGCGAAGACACCTGGCCGGGGCGGGTGGTCCTGCTCACCACCGACAGCGGGCAGTCCGAGGTCGTCGACCAGCTGCTCGAGCTCCTGGCCCACCACCCCGGCCAAACCGGAGCCTGCGTGGTGCTGCACGCTGGGACCCCCAACAGCACCACCGTGCAGATCGAGGCGACCGGCGCCGGGCGCATCCGCATCCCCGACCTCGGGCTGGACCTCGTCGGAGTCGGCCTCACCGCCGACGAGGCGGCCGGCTGCGCTGCGCTGCTCGCTCAGGCCCACGAGGACAACCAGGACGTGCCAATGCCCCCGGCAACAACCGAAGGGGAGGAGGACGACTCCTGGCGGGCCTGGACCGACCAGGCCGGAGCCATCAGGCCCGAGCACACCCTGCCGCGCGAGGCGGACCACCCCGTCGAAGCGCCGACGGTGCTGCCACTGGATGAGGCCACCTACGAGCAGGTCGCCCCGACCACGGCACGGGACGTCCAGGCTCTGGCGCCGAAGGTGCACCCGGACGTCGCCGAGCAGGTGCTGCAAACCGACCCCACCCTGGATGAGGACCTGGCCGCCTGGTGGAACCCCGAGGCCCGGGTCCCGCGGCTCACCCTCCTGGGCCCGGTCAAGGCCAAGACGTTCGGCAAACCGTTGGCCGAACGCAAGGCCTACCTCACCGAGCTGCTGGCCTACCTTGCCCTACACCCCCAAGGGGTGACCACGGCCCAGATCGTGGAAGCGTTCGGCATCACCGAAGGCAAGACCCGCGACTACATCGGGCGCTGCCGGGAATGGCTGGGCCAGGACGCCACCGGGCAGCTGCACATCCCCTACGCCCCGGACACCCCGGCCAGCCGGGAACGCGGCGTGAACGTCTACCAGGTGCAGGGCCTGCTTGTCGACGTCGACCTGTTCCGTCGCCTCCGGGCTCGGGGGGAGGCCCGCGGGGAAGCGGGGATCGAGGACTTCAAACAGGCTCTCCGGTTGGTCCAGGGCCGCCCGTTCGACCAGCTGCGCCGGGGCGGCTGGGGATGGTTGCTGGACACCGGTGACCGGCTGGACCTGCACATGGCCTGCGCGATCGTGGACGTCGCCCACACCGTGGTCCTCCACGACCTGGCGGCCGACAACGTGGAGGGCGCCAAGGCCGCGGCCGAGATCGCCCTCCTGGCCAACCCCGGGGACGAGATGCCAACCCTGGACCTGGTCGCCGCGACCTTGCGCGCCGGCCACGTCAACGAGGCGCGCCAGCTGGTCCGGGACCAGGTGTGCAACCGCGTCGACGACCCGGACCTGCCACCCGGGGACCTGCCGGAGCGGACCCAGGAGATCCTGGACCGGCTCGGCTGGTTGGACCAAGGTCGCCGAGCCGGGTAACCCCCAGACGACAACCCCCCACGCGGACCCTTCCCAACGTTCCCCTTCACCGCGTGGGGGGTTGTTCTATGCCCACCCGCGGCCAGCGCAACCCCCGTTCAGTGGGGACGACTGGGGACGCCGTCTGACCAGCGGGCTTTCCCGGCCCCCAGGCTCGAGATCCGCACCTGGCCGCCCGGTTGGGGACGCTGCCGGGAGCGGGCCCTGGAGACCGTCTCGCCGTGAACGCACGACGAGAGGAGCTCAAGGTGAGCCTTGTAACCCAGCTGGGACTCCAAGAGCCCGACGGGGAGCTGTTGGCGTGCGCCCGCGCCCAGTGGGCACGGTGGCAGAGCACCCACCCCGACCTGGCCGTCACTGACGACCTGCTCGGGCTGCGCGCCTGGGTAGACGCCTCCTCTCGCCCCGACTCCAACCGGGTGCTCCTGGCCCTGGCGGAACTGGGCGCGGTCGATGGTGGCGACGACCCCGCTGCCACCGCCGCACTGTTGTGGCTACTCCTGCCCGGCGGGGTCAGCATCGCCTGGGCGCTCAGACACGCCAGTGACCGGATCGACGAGCTCGTCGCATCCCAACTGTGGATCAGCGCACGGACCGTCAACTGGCGTCGTCCGAACCTCCAGGTCGCGGCCACCGTGCTGATGAACACCCAACGCCAGGTGCTGCAAGACCTGGGCCTGGCCGGCCGCAGGGAGCGACCCGTCCCCCCAGAGGCGTTCGACGCCCTCACCAACCTGGGCGACGAGGCCGCCCGAACGGCCGTCGAGGACGCCGTCGTCCTGCACAAGCTGCTCGCCGACGCCCGCGCCCAAGGGGTAGTGAACGCACGGGAGTGCCGACTGCTGCTGCGGCTGACCGCCCTCGTCGACACCCCACACGTCGACCGCGGCCGCGGCGGGCTGCTGACGCGAGCAGCGACCGCGTTCGTCGCGGCCGAGACAGGCCTCTCCCAGCGCACCGTCTTCCGTCAGGCCAGCCGGGCGCTGCTCGCCCTTCGAGGCACCTACGGGCAAAGCGCCCACGTCGCCTAAGACGCCACTTGGCGCTTGAGGAACTGCGATGAACCAACCGGAAGACCCCCACGTCGACGTCGACCAGCTCCTTCGTAAGGCCGCGTCCCGACCCGAGCTTCTGGCCCGACTGGACGCCTGCGTGCGTGACCTCCAGCAGGCCGAGGCTGCCACCTGCGCCCTGGCCCAGGTTCCGGCCGAGCAGTTGCGGGAAGCCCTGGAGCGCCGCCACCGGCGCGTCACCGACAAGGGAGAGCCGGCATGACCGTGGTCAGCACCGATGAGCTGCGCCGCGCCTGGCACGCGGTGCAGGCCGGGCAGTTCCGCGCCGTGCCCGGCCAGCGCCGAGCGGTCGGCACACACCCCGGCGACAAGAAGACCTCCTGGACCCCACCAGCACCGATCGTTCCCGTGCTGGGCTGCCACGGGTCCGCAGGCGCGACAACCGTCGCCGTTGCCGTGGCCACAGCGCTGGAGCCGCTGGTGGTCCGGGTGGTCGAGGCCGCCCCCGCCGGCGCCAGCGGTCTGGCCGGGTTCGCCACCGCAGAACTAGGCCCGACCGGGACCGGGTGGCTACGCGGACACCGCAGCCACATCGTCATCGACCGAATCGAAGGCGACCCCGCGACCCCCGACCACCTCCCCGTACCCGACGCGGACACCCCCGAGCAGCCCCAGGTGAACCTGCTCGACGTCAGCTGGCCGGCCCACTCAGCCCTGGGCTGCCCGGGCTGGCTGCAGGACGCGCTCGAGGACGCCGAACACCTGGTCCTGGTCACCACCGCCACGGTTCCCGGGCTGCGCCGGCTGGAGCTGCTCCTGCACGACCTCCGCGCAGACCCGGCCGCCTTGACTGTCGCCGTGCACGGCCCGCGGCGTCGCCGGTGGCCACGCGAGGTGTCTCACTGCGTCGGCCCCCTGACCCAGACCCTCCTGCAGGAGGCGCTGGTCGAGGTCCCCGTCGACCACGGCCTGGCCGTGCGCGGGCTGGACACCTCGCCCCTGCCGGCCACCGTCCTGGCGGAGGCCGCGCAGATCACCGAACGCCTGCCGCTCACATCACCTGCCAACCACCACCCGAAAGGACACACCCATGCTCAGTAATGTCCAGGAACACGGTCTGCACGCCGCGGCCCTCGTCACCAGGGTCTGCCCCCAGGCGCCGCCCGGCGCTCAGGCCCACGTCGACAACATCCTCGGCTACGTCCTGTGGGGCGTGGGCATCCTCTTCTTCGTCGGTCTCGTCGTCGGCGTCGGAGCCGTCGTTGGCGGCCGCATCTTCTCTATGCCCCACGCCGGGACCGTCGGCGTCATCAGCCTGGTGACCGTCTTCGTCGCGGCGATCGCCTACCTGATCCTCCCTGGGATGTTGGAGGCGATGCTGGGGTCCGGGTGCGTCTGAGATGACACCCGCCACCACTGCACCTCGCCGGACCGGTGACCGACGCCGTCCACCGCAGCCGTGGGGGAGAGGCAAGCTCCTGGCCATCCTGGCCGGTGCCGTAGGCTGCGCCCTCCTCCTGGTTACCGGGGTAGTTCTGTTCGCCTGGAGGTTGATCGCCGACGACCCAGGCGAGGACCCGGGCACCACACCCGATGCCCAACGGCGGGGCTGGGTCGTGAACGAAGCCACACTGCCCAGCTCAGGCCCGGTCCGGCGCGAGCAGATCGCCAGCACCCCCATGCTCGCCGTGGACGACCCGCGGGCCTACCGGGAAGGCCCGGTGGCCACCACCGCGGTTGAGCCGATCCCGGTCCCACCCGCCACCGAGACCGGCCTTGCTGGCATCCCCACCGGCTTCCCCCGCACCCCCGAGGGGGCGCTGGCTCAGCTGGCCGCGATCGACGTCGCAGTCATCCAGGGGATGTCGGTCCCCGCCGCGCACGAGGTGTACCAGGCCTGGTCGGACGGTCAGACCGACCCTGCCGAGTGGGTGATGACTCGCAACGTGGCCACTTTCCTCACCGCGGCAAACCAGAGCGGCCAGGTCAAGGAGAGCGGCCTAGTGGTCACGGCCACCCCGGCCGGCGGACAGGTCAAAGGCACCGACGGTCCCGACTGGGTCCTGGGGTGCGTCCTGCTCGAGTTGCACGCCCAGTTCGTGGAAGAGGCTCAGGCCTCCTACGGCCACTGCGAGGCGATGACCTGGAAGCAGGGCCGGTGGGTCATCGACACCACCCACCCGGTGGCACCCGCCCCCTCGACCTGGCCCGGGACCGAACTGGCCGTACAGGCCGGGTGGCGCCCCTGGGCCACCGACCACTAGAGCCCACCCGTCCTTTCCCTCCTCAGGAGGCTTTCCGTGTTCGGCATCCCCAACCCGTTCGAGTTCCTCGCCGAGAAGGCGGTCGGTGAGCTCATCGTCGACGCCTGGACCTCGCTGATGCTGGCGTTGTGGTCCGCAGCGCTGCTGGCCCTGCGCAGCGTCCTGGGGTTCGTCGACGCCTTCCTCACCCCCGACATCAGCGCCGACGGCCCCGCCGGTCAGGCCTACCGGGTCACGTTCTGGATCGCCCTGTCGCTGGTGCTGATCCTGGCCATGGCACAGCTGGGCCTGGCCGCGTGGCGCCGCGACGGCACCGACCTGGCCCAAGCAGGGATCGGCATCGCCCAGTTCATCGTCGTCTTCGCCGGTTGGATCGGGTACTGCGCGATGATCCTGGCCGCCGCGCAGGGGCTGACCAGCGCCGTCATGCAAGCCATGTTCGGGGTGGAGCTGTTCGCCCACTGGGAGCCGTCGAGGGTGTTCCTCTTCTCCGTCGAAGACGTCACCGACGGTGTCCTCGCCACGCTGCTGGGCTTCATGGGCGTGGTCCTGCTGCTCGGGGCGTTCGGGTTCGCCGTACTGATGCTCGCCCGCGCCGGAGCCCTGTTGGTGCTGGTAGCCACCGGCCCTATCGCCGCAGCCGGCCTGGCCAGCGGGTTCTCCCGCTCCTGGTTCTGGAAGTCGTTCCGCTGGTTCCACGCCGCCGCGCTGTCCCCGGTCCTGGTTGCCCTCGTGCTCGGACTAGGTGTTTCGATCACCACCGGTGTGGTCAGCGACCAGGCCGACAGCCTGGAAAAGACCATCGGCACCGCCGTACCCGGCGTGTTCCTGATCTGCATCGCCGCGTTCTCCCCGTTGGCCCTGTTCAAACTCCTGGCATTCGTGGACCCGGGAACCTCCTCAGGGGCGGCGATGCGGGCCGGGTACGAAGCCCAAGGAGGATTCAGGGGCCTGATCAGCAGGAAGCTGGGCACCACCAACGCCGCCTCCACCACCGACAAGCACGGTCGATCCTCCAGCGAGATCTCCGCCGAGGCCGAGACCAACCAACGCGCCGCCCAAGCCGCCGGGCAGGGGGCCTCCCTGGCCGGCGCCGCAGCCGGCGGCGGCGGTTCGGTCATCGGCGCCGGGATCGGCATCGCCGTCAACGGCATCGTCTCCGCCGGAACCCGCGGGGCCGTGGTCGGTGCGGACGTGGTCAACCAGATGGGCGTGGGTCACAACACCTACGTCCCCGACTTCCAACCCGCCCGTGGCGGCAGCGGCAGGCAACGGCTGACACACCCCGAACAGCGCGGGGAAGACAACGGCGGGCCAGCCCCCACGTCCGGCTCCGGTGACACAGGCGCGGTCCCCACGCCCTCCCCAGCCCAGATCAACCCCACCCCCGCGGCCGGGGCAGGCCACCCGCCCACCTCCGGCGGGCAGGCCGGGTCCGGCGCCGGTGCCGCCGCGGCTGCCAAGTAGCAGCCCGCATCCCACGAGGAGAGGACCTCGACGATGACCGTCTACAACGACTACACCAGGGCCCGCATCGGATGGTTTTTCGGCCTGACCGGTCCCCAGCTGGCCGTCCTGGCGGTCGCTGTCCTGCCGATCGCCTGGTCGGTCTCCAAGAACGACTGGGCCGCCGCAGGGCTGGCCACCCTGTTGTGGGGGGCGCTGTACCTGATCATCGCCGTCCCGGTCCGGGGCCGGTCGATGACCGGGTGGATCCTCGCCACCCTCCGACTGGCCGTTGGGGCCCTGGTGGGGTGGACCCGGTTCCAGGCCAAGGCCGCCACCGGCCACGCCACCCCCCAGGACCAGGTCGACCTGCCCGGCATCCTGTCCAGCATCGAGGTCCACGAGGGGCCACCGAGCGGGCACGACCAACGGCGGGTCGCCCTGATCCAACACCATGCCACCCGGACCTGGGCCGTCACCGCCACGATCGTCCACCCCGGGCTGGGTATGGCCGAACTGACCGACCGGGACGGATACGGCCGGGGCCTGACCGAGCTGCTGGATGCGGCCGTGCGATCCGAACTGCCTTCCGAACTCATCTTCCTGGTGCGCACCGTCCCCGAGGACGGCGCGGAACGAGCCGACTGGGTGCGCCGGCACCGTTCGCCCGCCGCACCGCCCCAGGTCGCCAAGATCAACGACCACCTGCACGAATCGCTCACCGCTGCCACCGTCCGCACCGAGGAGTACGTCACCGTCGTCGTCCCCGAGTCGCGGTTGTCCAAGGTCGCCAAGGAGTACGGCGGCGGCTTCAACGGGCGCGCCCGAGCCCTCTACGGGGTGATCGCCGAGGTCGAGTCCCACCTGCGCGGGGGACTGGGCGCCACCAGCGTGGAGTGGCTGACCAGCCCTCAGCTCGCGATGGCCTGCCGCACGGGTTTCGCCCCCGGGGACCGAGCATCCATCGTCGACGCCCTCGCCGCCGCGCACACCGACCCCACGGTGCTCACCGACGTCCCCTGGGAGATGGCCGGCCCGTCCGGTGCCGACGCGGCGGTGCGGCACTACTCCCACGACGCCTGGAACTCGGTGTCCTCCACGATCAAGCTGCCGGTCAAGGGGGCCGCGATGGGGGCCTTGGCCCCGATCCTGGCCGCCCGTGAGGACGGGGAGCGGCGCAGCCTCATGGTCTGCTACCCCCTGGTCCCGGCCAGCCGGGCCGACAGGCAGTCGGCCAACAGCGAGTTCGGGGCCGACCTGGGCCAGTCCCTGCGCGCCCGCGTGCACATGAAGCCGCGCACCAAACAAATCGATGAGACAGAGAAGGTGCGCCGGCTGGAGTCCAAACTGGCCCGTGGCAACGCGCTGACTGTCCCATACGCGGTGGCCACGGTCACGGTCCCCAAGACGGTGAGGGCCGCCGAGGCCGGGCGACGCCTGGACTCCTCGATCCGCCGGGCCGGGTTCGCCCCGATGCGCCTGGACCTGGCACACGACGTCGCTTTCGCCGCCTCCGTGGTGCCGATGGGCGTCAGCCTCTCCCGGAGGGCAGGATGACCGCCCGGGCGGGACGGACCACGGGCCGGGACGTGGCCCAACTGCTCACCGACTTCGGGCACACCAGCCCGCGACCGTCGCAACCAGAACCGCCGGCGGCTCGGCAACCGCGGCTGTTCCGCCCCGCGCCCTTGTTGGGAAAACGCGCCCGGGACCGCGGCTGGGCGCCGGCCAAGGCGCCGGCCGTGTCGTGGCGGATGACCAGCGACCAGGCACCGGTGCTGTGGCCGTTCATCCCGACCCCCGCGCTGCCACCGACCGGGGCACAGATGGGGATCGACGTGTCCTCCGGCGCCGCGTTCCACTGCGACCCGTTGGGGTGGGTGGTCCGCGGTGACGTCCCGGTCACCAACCCCAACATCATGTGCTTCGGCAAACCCGGGATGGGCAAGTCCGGGACCACCAAGGCCTTCATCCTGCGGATGCTGGACTTCGGCTACCGGGCCCTGATCCTGGGGGACACCAAGGACGAGTACGAACCGTTGTGCCGGTTCCTCGGGGTCGAACCGATCGCCCTGGGCACCGGCCTGCCCACCCGGGTCAACCCCCTCACCCTCGGCCCCATGGGACACGGATGGGACCGGCTGAGCGGTGCCGAAGCCACGCGCCGGACCACTGCGGTGTTCGCCCGCTGGCTCACCCTGATCCGTGCCCTGGTCGGGTCCCAGAGGATCGGGCAGAACCTGGTCCCGTTCGGCCCCACGGACGAGGCCGTGGTCCGCGCCGCGCTGGCCAACCTCACCGGGTACGACACCGCCGCCACCAGGCTGACCGAGACCACCCTGCCGGGGCTGTGGCGAGCACTGGACGAGCCGAGCGCCGAGCTCGTCGCCGCCACCCGCTACCCGAACCGGCAGGAGTTCATCGCCGGCACCCGGCTGCTGCGCGACGCCCTCGGCCAGCTGGTCAACGGTGCCCTGGCTGGAATGTTCGACGACCACACCAACGTCGACATCGACTGGCTGGCACCGATCCAGTCCCTGTCCCTGTCCCGGCTACCCGAAGAAGCGGTGGGCATCGCCCTGACCTGCCTGAGCTCCTGGGGCGCCGCGCAACGCGAAGTCGTCTCCCGCGCCGACCAGCGCATCGTCGTGCGCGACGAGGCCTGGCGGCAGCTGCGGATGGGCCCCGAGGCGGTCAAGGCCTTCGACGCCGACATGCGGCTGTCGCGCGGTTACGCCGGACAGGGCGGGGACATCCAGTACGCCGTGGCACACAAGCCATCCGACTTGCTCTCCGCCGGCGACGACGGATCCCAGGCCCAGAACATCGCCAGGGACATGGCCCACCTGGCCGACATCAAGATCCTGCACGGCCAGGACCCCAAGGTCGCCGCCGAACTGGACAAGCTGTTCGGCCTCGGCCCCCTGGCCGTCGAGGCGATCACCACCTGGGCCCGGCAGCAACCCGGCCGGGCGGTGTGGCTGGTGGGGGACCGGCTGTACAAGGTGCAGACCGTCCTGCACCCGTGGGAGGCCGCCCTGGCCAACACCAACGTCGGTATCGAGTCGGTCAGGTAGACCGATGCAGAGCAAGACCGTCGCCGTCGTCGCCGCCCTGGCCCTGGTGCTTGCCGGAGCCCCACTGTCGATCGCCGTCGTCTTCGCGGTGGTCGCCACCCCCGCCACCGCCGAGGAGTACCGCACCCAGTTCTGCCAGGGGGCCCTGCCCATGTCCGGGGTGTGGCGGCCGCCGTACTTGACTGGTTACGCCCGGGTTGCCGGGTCAGGGTTCGGGCCACGGTTCCACCCCATCGACAAGCAGTGGCGGCTGCACGCCGGGGTCGACCTGGTCTCCCAGCCTCCCGGTGCGCCCGTGGTCGCCGCTGCCGACGGCACCGTCACCGCCACCGGTTGGTCGGACACCGGCGGGAACACCGTGACCATCGACCACGGCGGTGGGATCAGCACCAGGTACCTGCACCTGGCCGGCCCCAGCCCGTTGACCGCCGGGCAACAGGTGAAAGCAGGGAAGCAGGTGGGCCTCGAAGGATCCACCGGGGCGGTCACGGGCTCCCACCTGCACTTCGAGGTCCACGTCGACGGCGAACCTGTCGACCCTGAACCGTTCATGGCAGCCCGGGGCGCCGCCCTGACCGGGCACCCGGTCGCACCCCCACCCAGCCTCACCCCGGACCTGCCACCTCAGGGGGAAGGCGGGGTCGGGTTCGACCTGCCCCAGCCCGGCCAACCACGGCAGGCATCGCTGACCAACCCGCCACTGCCCATTCCCGAGCGCATCCAGCGGCTCTACGAACAGGCCGGGCAGGAGTACGGCATCCCCTGGACCCTTCTCGCCGGCATCGGGATGGCCGAGACCGCCCACGGCGCCAACACCGGCGTCAGCAGCGCCGGGGCCCGCGGGATCATGCAGTTCCTACCCGCCACCTTCACCACCTACGGGGTTGACGGGGACGGGGACGGCCTGGCCCAGATCGACAACGACGCCGACTCCATCCACTCCGCTGCCAACTACCTGCACGCCCTCGGGGTCAAACGCGGACCCGAGGGGGTGCGCGAAGCGTTGTTCGCCTACAACCGGGCCGACTGGTACGTCAACGACGTCCTGTACTACGCCCACGCCTACGGCGGGGGAGTGGTGCTGGGGGACCCGATGCACTGCGACGACCTCGGCGGCAACCCCAACCTGCCCCCGGTCGACGAGGAGCGGGTGGCGACCATGCTCAGCTTCGCCGCCGCTCAGGCCGGCAAACCTTATGTCCTCGGTGCCGCCGGCCCGGACGCCTGGGACTGCTCCTCCCTGGTCCAGGCCGCCCTGGCCCGTATCGGCATCACCGCCCCCCGCACCGCCCAGGCGCAACGGGACTGGCTGGCCATGGGCAACGGGTTCCGGGTCCCGGCCGACCAAGCCCGGCCCGGCGACCTGTTCTTCTACGACTCCTACCTGGGGCCACACACCATCGGGCACGTCGGGTTCGTCTGGGACCCGGCCAACTACACCTCCATCGAAGCTTTCAACCCTGCCAACGGGGTCGGGTTCTTCGACTACGGCCACGCGATGGGCAACAACCTCTTCGAGGTCTGGCGGGTGGGCGACATCTCCGACCAGGGAGAACCGATGACACCTTAAACAAGGCACCGCCCCAGCCACTGGGGAAGCGAGGAACACACCGAGGCAGCGAAAGGACACCTCATGCAACAGGAGCGACTACGCAACCCCTACCCGTGGACCTTCGAGATCCCCTTGGTCCTCCTGCTCCTGTTCCTCCTGACCACGGTCCTGGGACTGCACGCCGGCCGGGGCCTGGCCAACCTGTTCTCCGGGGGAGGGTGGGCCTGGCCGCCCAGCTCGGCGTTGTTCACCAGCCTTCCCGGCCTGCTCCGCGGGGACGCAGCAGCCGGCCTGACCGACCCCGGGGTCACCGCCGGACCCGGCGCCCTGCGCGCATGGCTGGTCATCACCCAGGTTCTCCAGCTGGCCGCATGGTGCGTCCTGTCCGCCTTCGCCTTCCGGCGGTGGGGCCCGGGCCGGATCCGTGGCATGGCCACCCGTGCCCAGGCCAACGCCCTGCTCGGACTACCCCGGCTCCGCAAGCACCGGGCGATCATCCGACCCGACCTGTACGGAAAGCAGGCACCCTGATGAGACTTCTGAAGCGCCCAGCCACGCACCGATTCGACCCCCGCGACGTCGGGTGGAACCTCGGCCGTTCCACCGCGCCCGCGGGCGTCGACCTGTGGGTCCCCTGGGACCGCACCGCCGGGGTGATCGGCCCCCAAGGATCGGGCAAGACCCTCGACCTGCTCACCCCCGCCCTGCTCGAAGCACCCGGCGCGGCGTTGGTCACCCTCACCAAACCCGAGGACCTGCTCCTCACCTTCACCGCTCGCTCCGCAGAAGGCCGGCCCTGCGTCGTGCTCGACCCCTTCGGCCTGGTGCCCGGGCTTCCCGAGCTGGTGTGGGACCCCATCGCCGGATGCGTCGACCCGGTCATCGCCGAACGCCGGGCCAAAGCCTTCACCGCCGGCACCATCAAAGGCGCCATCGCCGAGGGATACGGCGACCAGGCCGCCCGGTTCTACGCCGCCGAAGCGTCCAAGGTCATCCAGGCCTACTTCCACGCCGCCGCGCTGACCAACCGCACCCTCGATCACGTCCTGGAATGGGTGGCCAACCCCCGGGCGACCATCGAACCGGGGGAGATCCTGCGCACCCACCCCCAGGCCGCGCCGTACTGGCAGGGTCTGCTCAACGGTGCCCTGCACGGCGATGAACGCACCGCCGGCAACACCGTCACCACCGTGCAACAGGCCATGGCCCTGTTCTTCCAGGAGCCGATGCGCGCACGGTGCGTCCCCAGTCCCGGGCGGCCCGCCACCGACATCACCAGGGTCATCGCCGAGGGCGGCACCATCTACCTCCTCGGGCGGGAGGACCCCTACGTGTCAGCCTCCCCGCTGATGACCGCGGTGGCCGAGCACGTCCTGGACACCGCCCTGACCATGGCGCACAGCTCCCCGTGGGGCCGGCTCTGCCCACCCATGCTCGCCTGCCTGGACGAGCTGCCCTCCACCGCGCCGCTGCCCACCCTGCGCACCCGCATGGCCAACGAACGGGCCCTGGGACTGTCCTTCATCTGGGCCGCCCAGACCCGCGCCCAGCTCGACTCCATCTTCGGCCAGCAGGAAGCCCGCGCCGTGGTCGGCCTGACCAACAACCTGGTCCTGTTCGGTGGATCCAAGGACGTGGCGTTCAACCAGGAAATCTCCGACCTGACCGGCAAGGTGAGAGTCGGCCGGGCCACCTGGAACACCGGGCTGCGCGCCGGGCGCAGCTACTCCGCCGAGGACATCCCCATCCTCACCGCCTCCGAGATCCGGCAGATCAAGGAACGCCACGCCCTGGTCATCTCCGAGAACGGCAAACCGATCCTGGCCCGGTTGCACCGTTGCGTCGACGGCGCCGCCGGCAGGCAGCTGCTCGCCGAGCAGGCCGCGCTGCGAGAGCAGCTCGACAACCACCGGGGCTCCACCATCAGCCTCCAAGCCCGCACCACCGCCGCCCACGCCGTCTCCCGGCGGCACGGCCTGCTGCACGGAGGAGACTGATGAGCACCCCCCACCCCAACGGGGCACCCGCCCGGGCCCGCTACCCACTGGCCCGGCCCTTCCCCCAACCCGGCCGGCTCCTCGCCCAGGCCTACACCGACCTGGACACCGCCCTCAACGGCGACGCCAAACAACGACGGGGCCTGGGGTCCATCCACCGGTTGCCCCGGCCCTGGGACCCCGGATCCATCCAAGACCCGCCCATGCGCGCCGAGCTGTGGCAGTGGCTCGAAGCAGTCGTGGAGTGGATCAACACCGAGCACGTGTGGGACCCCGCCTACTTGATACCCGAGTGCTGGCCGTCCCACCCTCACCTCGTGCACGAACTCGCCGTCCTGGCCGACCAGCGCCGCCGAGCCGGGGCAGCCCTGACCAGCGACGCGCTCGAGGAATGGCACCGCTACGCCCTGCCGGCGTTCTTCGACCGTCGCCGCACCCGGCTACGCAACATGTGCGACGACAACGGCCACAGGCCCTGGCCCGCCGAACCCGCCCACACCCGTTACCTCACCAGCCGGGACTACCGTGCCCAGCACTTCGCAGGAGACGTCGACCACCAGCGCCTGCAGCATCAAGCGCGCACCGCACCGGCAACGG